>Ga0182742_1001823_pt1 | contig 25739 bp, 29 predicted proteins | sample eDN5th37CBELigMG_FD_128880 | JGI IMG/M metagenome (GOLD analysis project Ga0182742, IMG submission 128880) | Enriched Miracle-Growth compost microbial communities from Emeryville, California, USA - eDNA 5th pass 37_C BE-Lig MG (version 2)... ...
CCAACATTGTAGATCTTCACATGATCAGGAAGGTTTTCAAGGCCATCCTGCATATGTTCACGAATTTTTGCTGGATCGTCGACAGAGTTTGCTGCCTCCATTGCTTTTGCAAAAGCCCACATTCCAATGTAGTTTAAGCCTGCTTCAGAGCCTGGATCTTCGCCAAATTTTTCATTGTACTTTTTCACGTAATCAGGAACTGCTGCCTCATCTGAGTCAACGAGTGGCATAACCCCAATAGAACCTTCAAGCATTTCGTAATCTCCTGTTACACGCTTCATCTCATCTAGCTTTGCTTGGTCCATGATAATAAAACCGCCCTCAAACCCAAGCTCACGGGCTTGCTTAACTACTTTCGCGGTAGGCTCAGAAGCTCCACCTACGAATAGCACATCTGGATCTTCTTTTAAAGCATTTGTGATAATCGTAAAGAAGTCCGTATCTTTTGTAAAGTCGATAGAAGAGTTATAGACAACCTCTCCACCTTGTTCTTCCCAATATGGCTCAAGTGCTTCTGCCCAGTCTTTTCCATATTGAGAAGCAGTAGGTAAGAACGCAATCTTTTTACCAAAACGCTCCATTTGATATTTTGTGAAAGGAGCAAGGTATCCATCATAACGAGGCGGGATACGAACCGTCAACGCATTACCAGATTCTGTTATTTTCGGTTCACTTGAGTAAGCCCCAATTAGGAAATTATCTACTTGGTTGAATACTTGTAGTGCAAAGATACCTCCACTATGTGGCGTAAAGATGATTGGCGTGCTGTTTTCTTGGACTAGACGTTTTGCATTGGAACCAGCCTCATTCGGCAAGTACTTATCATCTAAAGAAACAACATTTATTTTATATTTCTCCCCATCAATATCAATACCACCTGCTTCATTAATTTCCTCGGCGGCCATTTTTACACCATTTAATGTACGCTCACCATAAAGTGCCGCTGGTCCACTCAGTGGGCCGGTATAGCCAATATTAACGGTACTTTCTCCTGAACCAGATCCTCCTGAATCGCCAGATGTTGATTCGGAGCCACCACTACAAGCAGCTAATAAGAACATGAATGCAATTAGTAGAACTGATAAGAAACGGAACTTTTGCTTTTTCATTTGTTTTCCCCCTTGAAATCATTCTAATTTTTTCTCGGTTATGTTAAACATGGCTGTCGACTTCCGCTCCAATCAACTGCAGGTTAAATCAACAATATTCTTTTAACATAGCCTTTTTCTTATAAAAATGATTGCATTAATCGGCTATCCGTTCCTCACCACCTTTCAAGTGTAATAAACAGATCCAACTAAGCTCCGATATAGGCTTTTCTGACACTGTCATTGGTAAATAACTCTTCTGAGGTTCCTTCAACGACAATGTTACCGTTTTCAAATACATAACCTTTTGTGGCAATTTTTAGCGCAGCATTGGCATTTTGCTCGGCTAATACGATGGTTGTTCCTTCTTTATTGATTTGTTGGATGACCTCAAACATTTGCTCAACAATTAATGGAGCAAGTCCGACAGACGGTTCATCAAGCATCATTACCTTTGGTTTAGCCATCAATGCTCTGCCAATCGCGACCATTTGCTGCTGTCCACCACTTAGAGAGCCAGCGGGATCATCCTTCTTCTGCTCAAGAATCGGGAACAGTTCGAACACATGGTCCATTGTTTGTTTAATTAATGCTTTATTCCGGCGATGGACGTAGGCACCCATTTTCAAATTTTCATAGACACTCATCGCTGGAAAGAGCTTTCTTCCCTCAGCGCATTGAACAATTCCTTCTGTCACAATCCGGTCTGCTGACAATTTATCAATTCGCTTTCCTTCAAATTCGACTTTACCCTGAAAAGGCTTATTAAGACCACTAATTGTATTAAACGTGGTACTTTTCCCCGCCCCATTTGCTCCTAATAAAACAACAATCTCGCCTTCGTTAACTTCAATATTGATATCGCGGATTGCCACAAAGCTTCCATATTTTACTGAAATATTATCCACCTTAAGCAATCGCGCTACCTCCCAAATACGCTTTGATTACAGCGTCATTATTTTTGATTTCAGTAGGTGTCCCCTCGGCAATTTTCTCGCCATAGTTCAACACCATTATTCGATCGGCCAATTTCATAATCATCGACATTTTGTGTTCAATGAGACAAACGGTTACTCCACTTTCAACCATTTTCACCATCAGTTCGGCCAGCCCTTCCGTTTCATCCGGATTGACACCAGCTGCAGGTTCATCAAGGAAAATTATTTCTGGATTTGTCGCTAAGCCGAGGGCAAACGCGACGCGCTTTTTTTCTTCCTGTGATAAGCCTCCTGCTAATTTATGCGAAACATCTGTCAAGCCAACAAAGTCAAGAACCTCTATCGCTTTTTCCCGACATTGCTGTTCTTCCCGCTTTAACCGCTTCGTTCTGAGAATAGCATCAAACAGATTAGATTTTGTTCGCAGACGATGTCCAACGATAACATTATCAAGAACTGTTGCTTGATCGAATAGATTCGTAGTCTGGAAGGTTCTAGCAACCCCCAGCTCCGCAATTTTATTAGACGGTAGATTTGTAATATCTTGACCTTTAAAGATGATCTGCCCAGAACTTGGTGGATGGAAACCACTGATTAGGTTAAAGAAGGTTGATTTCCCTGCACCGTTCGGTCCGATGATGGCATTAATTTTCCCTTGCTCGATGGCGAAGTCTACATTATTAACAGCCGTTAATCCGCCAAATTTCTTCGTCAAATTCTTCGTTTCTAAGAACATGAACTCTCCCCCTTTACCCGTTTTTATTCGAAGCAGCAGAAGTTTCCTGAGCGGAGATCATCTGTTGATTTTTGTCAATATTCTGTCGCTTCTTTTCTTTCCGCTTCATTGTCCAATCGTAAATTCCGCCTGATATCCCTCTAGGGTAAAAGATAACCAATAGCGTTAAAATTGGTCCAAAAATCATCATTCGATAATCCTGTAAAAATTGTAGCTGCTGGGAAACCCAAACAATGATAATCGTGCCAACGATAGGACCTGATAATGTTCCAATCCCACCAACAATCAGATACGTTAGAATATCGAATGTCACGTTAATGTAGCCGATATCTGGACCTATAAAGCGGATAAATGATGCGTAAAGAGCGCCCGCAAGTCCTGCAAAGAAGGTAGAAATAACAAAGACTAATAGTTTATTCGTCATTGTTGAAATCCCGATTGTCTGAGCAAGATCCTCACTATTTCGAATGGCAATAAAGGTTCTCCCAGTCAAAGAATGAACGATACGATACATAATTAAAATTGTTAAAAGCAAGAAGAATAAAACAAGATAATAGTTGGCTACTGGTGTATTAAAGGTCAATGGACCAATATTTGCTGGACTAGGAATGCCAATAAGCCCTCTAATTCCACCTGTTAAGCTATCCCATTTATCAATGACGAGATAAATAATGTATCCTACACATAGAGTATAGATTGCAAAGAAATGCTCCTTCGTACGTAGCGAGATTAAACCCACTAGGAGGCCTAGTACGGATGTGATGATGAGCGCTAATACAAACGCTAACCAGTAATTCATTTCAGCCTTTGTCGTCAACAACGAAAGCGAGTAAGCCCCTATCGCAAAAAATCCAGCATGGGCAAGCGATAAATATCCTGTATAACCGGCTAGAAGATTAAGACCATAGACGGCAATCATCCAAATAAATGCTAGTGTCATAACATGAATTAAGTAATTATTATTTGTAAGGAATGGGAACACGAGTGCAATAAGGATGAAGAATGCGATCATATTCCTTTGTTTAAAAATCGTAGCCATCAATGTCCCCCCTTAGCGAATAGACCGTTTGGTTTAATTGTCAAGATAAGGACAAGTAGCACAAACGCAATTAAGTCTTTGTAATCATTTGAGATGTATGTGGCACCAAGGCTTTCGGTAAATCCAAGAATATATCCACCAGCTATGGCTCCTGGGATACTTCCCATTCCACCAAGGATGATAATAACAAACGCTTTTGTCAGAACCAGATGTCCCATTCCTGGAAATACTAGATTAATAGGTGCGGCTAATGAAACGGCTATAGCTGCCAAGGCTCCTGAGATTAAAAATGTTAGCATCGCTACTCGATTCGTATTGATTCCAACCAGATTTGCTCCTTCACGGTTTTGAGACATTGCAATGATCGTAGCCCCTGTAAAAGTCTTCTTTAAGAAAAAGTATAAGATTGCCATTACAAGAACCGTTGCAATAATAATCAACAATCGTTGCATTGTTAACGTGACGCCAGCAACATTGACAACTGCCCCATATGGAGATGTCATTGTTTGGTAGTCTGCACCCCAAATAAATTGGACTAAAGCTTCGAGGAAAAGCATAATTCCGATAGCGGCAATTTTATCATGAATGGCAGGTGCATGCCGGAGAGGATGGAATACCAATCTCTCCATCAGAACTGCTAATCCCCCAACAACTACGCAAGAGACAACAATTGCAAGCCAGTAATTAAGCCCTGCCTGAGTCATCATCGTTAACGTGATATAACCACCTACCATGTATAAGGCACCATGGGCAAAGTTCGGAATATGCAGGATCCCGTAAACAAGTGTTAACCCTAATGCGACTAGACTGTATACACTCCCTAATGTCAACCCATTAAACAGCTGTTGAATCAATATGTCCATCCGTTCTCCCCCTATTCGCAAGAATACACCTGTGTGTAGTCTCGCTTTGTCTGCGAATTCTTATCTTTATTGGGCGTTCCCAGCCTTTTGTCTTTCCTCTTCTTGGAGCTGACGCCAAAGGATTTTGCCACTGCTAGTCATTGGGAATTGATGTGTAAACTCGATTTCCCTTGGGTATTTATAAGCAGCCATATGCTCCTTTGCCCACTCGATAATTTCTTCCTCTTTGATCTTGCCCTCGTATTCTTCATTCAAGATGACAAATGCCTTAACAGATTCACCTCTTCGAGGATCAGGCACTCCAACTACACAGGCCTGTTGAATGGCTGGATGTTTGTATAAATAGGATTCAATCTCTGTTGGCCACACCTTAAATCCAGAAGCATTTATCATTCGTTTTACTCGATCGACAATAAAGAAATACCCTTCTTCATCAAAGCGTCCAATATCACCGGTACGGAAAAAGGTCTTTCCATCAAAATCAATATAAGCATCTCGGTTCTCGTCATCGCGATTATAATAACCGACCATTACCTGTGGCCCGTTTACGATTATCTCCCCGATTTCTCCTACCCCTAATTCCTTTCTTGTTGCTGGATCGATAATTCTTGAATCTACATCAAATGAAGGTAATCCTAAGCATTGCATCTTCGGCCGATGCGGAGGATTAAAATGAGTTTGCGCAATGGTTTCAGATAACCCATACCCTTCAATAAACCGCAAACCTGTTAGCTGAAATAACTTCTCTCCAACTGCTTCCGGTAATGCAGCTCCTCCACCAGATAGGTAGGATAGCGAAGCAATATCTTCCTTCTTTAGTTTCGTATTTGAAACAAAATCAACAATCATCGTCGCAATCGCACACCAGTGAGTACATTGCTGTTGTTTGATGAGCTTAACGGCGGTTTCACGGTTCCATCTTGTCATGATCACCATGCTTCCACCACTATAGATTGGCATATGCATGCTGTGGACCATCCCTGTTACATGGAACAACGGTAAAGTCATAAGATGGACAGAATTAGGCGTTACACTCGACCAATGAAAAGCTCCAACGGTATTTGCTTGAACTGTACGATTGGTATGCATACACCCCTTTGGAAGCCCGGTTGTTCCTGAAGTATAAGGAAGAACAGCAAGATCGTTAGCAGCTGCCGTATGTTCACTTGGTTTAAGATTGGCATCAATGGCATTCATCCATAAATGATGTCCTACCTCTGTAAAAATGGCACGATTTGCTTCCACCTCTGGTGGGACATTCCCATCAAAATCACCCGTATAATCTGAGTAAGCAGCAAATACAGCATTTTCAAGTGAAGTGCTACTATAGAGCGGTTTCAATGTTTCAAAAAGCTCCTGGCCAGCAAGAGCTGTTTTAATCTCAGCATCTTTGATATAAAACGATAATTCATTTGCGGTCAGCATCGGATTTATTGGGACAACAACAGCATTTGCCCTTAAGATGGCATAATACCCAATGACAAATTGGGGTGAGTTTTGCATAAAAAGCAATACTTTTTCCCCTTTACTTACACCTAGCTTTTGTTGTAGATATCCTGCAAGTGCGGTGACCTGCTCATCCAATTCTCGATAGGTTAAGCTATTTCCATAATATTGAATTGCCAAATTACTCGGATACCTTTTAGCACTAACCTGCAGGTTTTCATATAATGAAGTTTCCGGTACACTTAAGGATTTCGTTAGGTTAGGCCAATATTCATGATGAAGAGTAAACATCCACATCTCTCCTTTGTAAATATATCTGGTTGGTTTTTCAGATCTCGAATCTACCCTTTGGTTCGCTAACGATTTTCTGGGTGACTCACATCAACAGTGAATTTCGCTTTTAGTTCACTAGCGATTTCACTAATAGCTTTTTTTCCATCAGAAATAAATGACGTCATTCCGAGAAACCCATGAATCATTCCAGGATAGCAAACATATTTTACTGCTACACCAGCATCCTTCAATTTTGTAGCATAGGCTTCTCCGCCATCACATAATGGATCAAATTCAGCAGTCATTATGTAGGCAGGAGGCAAATTTTTGGTTGCAACATCAGGGATCAGTAATGGGGCAGCTAAAGGGCTTTGCGTATCTTCCACACTAGTTAAATACTGATCACGGAACCAAGCCATTGTCCCCTTTGTTAAATAATATCCTTCACTATATTTTTCATAAGACTCTGTAAACTCAAAGCCTGTGGAAGGATACAATAACATTTGATAAGCAATTGCTAAGTCCTCCCGTTCATTTGCTAAATAGCAAACTGCAGCTGCAAGATTTCCACCGGCACTATCCCCACCAACCGCTATGCGCTTTGGGTCAATCCCAAGTTCAACAGCATGATTATAGGTCCACTTGGCAGCAAGATAGGCATCTTCTACAGGTTCGGGAAACTTACTTTCAGGAGCCAGACCATAATCTACGGATATAACGATACAGCCAGATTCAGCTGCAACAGTATGACAAAGGGCATCATGTGTTTCAATATTTCCAATGACCCAGCCACCGCCATGGTAATATACAAGGGCACCTGTTTCTCCTTTCACATCAGGAGTATAAATTCTGATGGCTATTTCCTTTTCACATCCTTGAATTTTCCTATCCTCTGTACTCACTGTTTTATCTGCTTTGCACATCAATTTAGCGGAAGCCTCAAAAGCCTGGCGTGCTTCCTGCACAGTTAGCTTCTCTAATGGCGGAAAGCCTCTTGTCTCCATCATTTGAAGCAAAAATTGAACTTGAGGATGCAATCCCATCTCAATCCATCTCCTTACTAATGATTTTTATATCAACTCAATTATGAATTTTCAGACATAATTGAGTAAAAAGATCATAGTATAGTAGTAACATCAGCTTAGTTTGTCGTTTTTTACTCCATTTAATATTAGATTTGTAAACATTTGGGCAAGCTCTTGTTCAGAGATTTCACCGTCTGGATTATACCAATAATAAGTCCAATTTATAATTCCTAATATCCCAAATGTCAGCATATCTGCCGGAATCGTATTTTTAAATTCCCCTTGGCGAATACCTTTTTCGATTAACTCTTGGTATCTTTGCCGGAATAAATTCCGCTTCGCTTTTATTTCTTCAACATGCTTCCCACTAAGATGCCTTACCTCTCTGGTAAAAATTCTTGCACTCTCAAGATTACTCCGAATATTACTAATGACCATGTAAACCAGATTATATAATTTATCAGTGCAGTCCTTTTTGGAATCCTCTAAAATCAATTTCTGTTGCTCAATTAGATTATCAATATACGTTATATGAATATCCTTTAGCAGCTCCTCTTTGCTTTTGAAATAATAGTAGAAGGTGCCTTTGGTTACATTCAGTTCTTCAACAATTTCTTTAATGGACGTGCCCCTAAATCCTTTCCTATCAAACAATTGAATACTTGTTTCAACGATTCTTTCCTTCATGGCAGCACCCCTCGCTCTACTTCGAAAAAGGTACATAAAAGGTCTGGATACTGGATAGAAAAATCCAGCATCCTTCCTTTCTCTTGAAAACTACCTTTCATTTTCGATGATTGTTGCAATTCCCTGACCGCCACCAATGCAGGCTGTAATAAGAGCATAACGACCACCTGAACGCTTAAGTTCATAAATTGCCTTAGTGGTTAATATTGCCCCAGTTGCACCTAGTGGATGGCCATGGGCAATCGCGCCGCCATTTACGTTAACCTTTTCCGTATTCATGTTCAGCTCACGATTACAAGCTAAAACCTGGGCAGCAAATGCTTCATTAATTTCAATTAAATCCATGTCATCAAGAGATAACCCTGATTTTTCTAGTACCTTCTTCGTTGCTGGAACAGGACCTATTCCCATAATATTCGGATCTACCCCTGCAACTGCATGAGCTCGGACTGTAGCCAAAGGAGTCACCCCTAACTCTTCGGCCTTTTCACGTGACATAATCACTAAAGCAGATGCAGCATCATTTAAACCAGACGAACTTCCAGCTGTAACAGTCCCATTTTGAAGGAAAGCAGGTGGGAGCTTTGCTAGTGCTTCGATGGTTGTTTGTGGCCTTGGATGTTCATCTGTATTAAAGACAATTGGTTCCCCTTTTCTAACTGGGATAGTGATTGGAACGATTTGTTCATCAAAGCGTCCTTCTGCCATCGCTTGAGCCATCCGTTGCTGACTCTGAAGCGAAAATTCATCCTGCTCTTCCCTAGTAATATTGTATTTCTCAGCTAGGTTTTCAGCTGTAATCCCCATCGGCGGATCCCCAATTTCTTCAGGAGATAACTGCGATTTTCTAAAACTTGGAGGTACAGCACTATAAGGCTTTTCTGCGCGATCCATCAGATATGGAGCACGACTCATGCTTTCCGTTCCTCCTGCAACATAAATATCGCCTTCACCAGCTTTAATTGCCTGTGCAGCAAGATTAATCGCATTGATTCCTGAACCACATTGGCGATCAATCGTTAATCCAGGAATATTGATGGACAGCCCTGTTTGTAAAGCTGTTAATCTGGCAATATTTCCGCCACCACTTAAAACGTTTCCAAAAATCACATCATCAATTTGTTCCGGGTCTACCTTAGCCCGTTTTACCGCTTCCTTGATGACTTCAGCACCGAACACATGTGCAGGCACCGAGGCAAGTGCACTTCCCTGTCTTCCAATCGCTGTTCGTACAGCGGAGACAATCACCGCGTCCCTTTTCATTTAATTTCCCCCTTTGTTTGTTCTAAATGACTCACTCAGGCCTTACATTGCATTTGTTCCGCCATCGACAACAATTGTTTCCCCTGTCATGAAATCAGAGGCTTTCGAAGCGAGCAATAAAGCAATTCCTTTAAGATCATTCTCAGTACCGTATTTCCTTAATGGCGTACCATCTAAAATGGTATTCCCACCTTTCTCTAACAAGCCTCTAGACATTTTTGTAGGAAAAAAACCTGGAGCAATCGCATTCACATAAATTCCTTTAGGACCCCATTTAACAGCAAGATCCTTCGTGAATGTGATAACCGCTCCCTTACTAGCATTGTAGCCAATCGCATCCATAACCTCAGGTCTAGACCCCTTAAACCCAGCAACAGAGGCAATATTAATGATTTTTCCATATTGCTGTTCAATCATCACTTTCCCTACTGCTTGGGACATAAGGAATGTTCCTGTTACATTTACATTCAAAACCTTATTCCAAGCTTCTAGTGGCATTTCCTCTGCTGGAGCCCCCCATGATGCCCCACTATTGTTCACAAGGATATCAATCCGACCAAACTTTTCAAGAGCTGCCTCTACGCACCTTTTGACATCTTCTTGACTGGTGACGTCACATTTTAAAGCCAATGTCTCTACACCTAATTTTTTCATTTTCTCAGCGACTTCTACACATGCTTCTTCTTTTCTTGAGCAAAGGACAAGATTCGCTCCAGCCTCAGCAAATCCTTCGGCAATTTGTTCTCCTAGTCCTCTTCCTCCCCCTGTGATGATGGCTGTTTTTCCTGTTAAGTCAAATAAATCTTTTATATGCACGGATGAATTCCTCCCCTGGGTTTAAAGATATTTTTTCAATTCGTATCTTGCAATCGCCCGACGGTGAACCTCATCTGGACCATCAGCAAGTCTTAGCGTCCGGATGTTTGCCCAGCTTGCAGCAAGCGGAGTATCTTCACTCACACCGGCAGCACCAAAGGCTTGAATTGCACGGTCAATGACGTTTAGGGCCATATTTGGAGCAACCACCTTGATCATCGCAATCTCAGCTCTCGCTTCCTTATTTCCAACTTTATCCATCATATCTGCCGCTTTTAAAGTGAGAAGTCTTGCTTGCTCAATTTCAATTCTTGAATCAGCAATCCATTCTTGAATCACACCCTGCTGAGCCAATGTCTTTCCAAATGCTTCCCGTTCTTGAACGCGCTTACAAAGTAATTCTAACGCACGTTCTGCCGCACCAATTGTTCTCATACAATGATGGATTCTACCAGGACCAAGTCTCCCCTGTGCAATCGCAAAACCTTTCCCCTCACCCCAAAGCATATTGGAGGCTGGTACACGGACATTTTTATATTCAATTTCTGCATGGCCATGTGGAGCATGATCATAACCAAAAACTGGTAAAATACGTTTAATCGTTACTCCAGGAGTATCTAGTGGAACTAGAATCATAGATTGCTGTTCATGCTTCGCTGCATTTGGATCGTTCTTCCCCATGACAATCGCGATTTTACAACGGGGATCACCAGCGCCTGAGGACCACCACTTAGTACCGTTTATCACGTATTCGTCACCATCACGAATGATGCTCGCTTGAATATTGGTGGCATCAGAGGAAGCGACATCCGGTTCTGTCATCGAGAAGCATGAACGAATTTCTCCACTTAGCAATGGTTTCAACCACTTTTCCTTATGCTCTTCCGTCCCATAACGGACAAGTACTTCCATATTTCCAGTGTCTGGAGCTGCGCAATTGAATACTTCAGGCGCAATACTTGAACGACCCATGATTTCGCAAAGTGGCGCATACTCTAAATTGGTCAGACCAGCACCCAATTCGCTTTCAGGAAGGAATAAATTCCAAAGCCCATGATCCTTTGCCTTTTGCTTTAGCTCCTCCATGATTGGCGGTACTTTTCCAAAACGATCCTGTGGATCAATTTGCTCATAATATAGTTTTTCATTTGGGTAAACATAATCATCCATAAATTTTGTTAGTTTCTCCTGGAGCCCTTTTACCTTATCTGAATAAGTAAAATCCATCTTGAACACTCCCTATTTATTATTAACTAACGCCTACTAACTAGTCGGTATGTAACTACCAACAATATTAAACAAAATTTTCACAACATTCAACGGCGAAATTTGTCGCAAAATAAAAATAATTTTTGAACATAAATAATCTGGAACCCGCCAATAGAACTGGAATTTATACCTCTATAATATTAGCCTAAGTCTGTTTTATCTGATGATTTTGTATACCCCTGATCCTTTTGCGATTAACCGGTTTGATCCATCAACGATTTCAGATTCAACCGCTGCAATTTTATATCCTTTTTGGATAACTTTTGCATGGGCCCATATATCACCTGAGTCGGTTCCTGTAACATAATGCACATTTAAGTTTTGCGCAATAACCCTTGCTCCATAGATGGATTTTAAAGCAGTTGTTTGAATCGTATCAAGCATCGCTGCATGCACCCCTCCATGGAGGTTGTGCTGAGTGTTCAAATGTTTGGGATCAATCAATAATTTTATTGAAATATCATTTTCACCTTGTTTTACCAGTTCGAACCCCATATGTTTGATGAAAGAATTTTTTTCAAACCAATCAAATTTTTCGCTATTCACAGCGGCCATCACTCCATCACCTCCTTTCAAATCGGAAGATACTATTCTTTGATTGGCTTTATTTTAAAGGACCCTATCGCTTTCGCAACCTGATTTTTATTCAGATCATAAATTACTCCCTCTGCAGAAACACATTTTCCATCTAGATGGAGGATCGTTGTGTCCGCAGTGTACTTGCTTTTCGGATCCAAATTGAAGTAGCTAATGTTTAAATGAATGGTCGTCGCAAATGAATTTGTCTGTCTAGAAATGGTTGCTCCCATCATGATATCCAACATGGTCGCGAATACACCAGGATGGATAGTTCCATCGTCTTGCAGTAAAAAAGGGGTAACCGGAAGCTCTAATTCAATTGACTGTTCGTTTGTTTCTTTAATCAAAAATCCGAGATAATCAAAAAAATATGATATCGTACTTTCTGTCCCCAATGGCCTCCCCCTTCCTGAAATTGCTTTTAACAGTCAAATCTTGTCTTTTCTTGTATTTTAAGAATGGAATAAATCGTTTCTAATACGGGAGTATCAACCCCTAGATCCTTCCCTTTCTTCACAACATATCCGCAAATTGACTCAATTTCCATTGGTTTCCCATTTCGTTTATCCTGAAGCATTGAGGTTTCATGATTTCTAGCACGTTGATTTTGCATAATCATTTGGTGATCTTGAATTTCGTCCAATGGAACTCCTGCTTTCTTTGCAACGGCTATTGCTTCACTACAAATACGCTCTGCTGTTTTCCTTAACCCTTCATCATCCAAAATCACCCCCACCTTCGCTTCAATTAAAGTGGAGAGTGGGTTAAAAGTTACATTCCAAAGGAGTTTTTTCCATTTAACTTTTACAATATTACTAGAAATATGGCAAATGATCCCTGCAGAATTTAACAGCTCACTTACCACTTCAACCTTTTGCAATTCTGAACCAAGCGCCCCTATTACTAGTTTAGGAGGGTTCTCAATTTGTTTTACAACACCTAGATCCTTCAGGTTTGCCTGTATATAAGTCGCCGCTGATAGAATTCGCTCTCTCCCAAAGAGATCAGCTAGCACCTCTTCATTATCAATACCGTTTTGTAAAGTAAGAATAATAGCTTCCTTCTTTAAAATAGGAACCAGTTGGGCTGCTACATCCTTCGTAGCCGTTGCCTTAACACAAAAAAGAATGAGTTCACAATCGGCAAGGGCACCATATTGATCAGTAAAAATGCCTGACGCTGTAAAATTCCCCTGGTCGCTTTCAATGGAAATTTCACCACTACTTTTCATGGCCAAAAGATTTCTCCCTCTTGCCAGAAAAACAACCTCGTGTCCAGCTCTGCTCAAACACGCCCCGAAATAACCACCTACTGCTCCAGTTCCAACGATTCCAATTTTCACTCTCTGCATACCTCCTCATGATTACCCGTTAACACCCAGCTTTTATGGAAAAGGCGAAGTTGCGCCCATGCGCCCTTCGCCCTGTTATTTTTAGTCAAACAAATCTGGTTGTTCCTTGGCAATCCTATTCCATAACGGCTGAAACTGGAACCAGCCCGCACCCGTTGTTCCTACCTGATTATAAGTTGATTGAGCTGTTTCCGACTCAATGATTACTGGTTTGCCCACTGCCTCTGCCATCAGCTGTGCTTGGCATGACCGTTCCATCGTAATGAACCACCATGCCGCCTCATCGACTGATTTGCCCACGGTTAAAAGACCATGATTTCGGAGGATACAAGCCTTCTTTTCACCAAGAGCAACTCCAATCCGGCGCCCCTCTTCAGTTTCATGAACTACCCCTGTAAAATCATCAAACAAAGCATGATCATTATAAAAAGCACATGCATCCTGTGTGATGGGGTCAAGCAAGCGACCAAGCGATGACCAAGTTTTCCCATAAACGGAATGGGCATGGGCAGCCGCAATCACATCAGGTCGTGCCGCATGTATTTGAGAATGAATTGCAAAAGCCGCACGATTAACAGGAAGGGTCCCTTCCACGACCACGCCGTCATGGTTGCATAGAATTAAGTCAGAAGCTTTAATTAGGCTAAAATGAACCCCAAATGGATTGACCCAAAAATGGTCTTTCCTCTCTGGATCCCTTGCGGTAATGTGACCGGCTACTCCTTCATCGAAACCAAATTTAGAAAAAAGGCGGAAGGCGGCAGCGAGTTTTTCTTTTAAATGTTGCCGTTCCTCATCAACAGTTTGAAAAATCGGCGGTTTAAAGCTTACCTCTGCTTTCGTTACCATGAGTTCCTCCCATTCTAGCTTCCTGGCAAAGCTTACGCGAGTTTATATACAACCTGGCCTTTTAAGACTGGCTTCTCGTCTTGATTGATTGCTAATACGTCGAATTTCAACACATCTTCGTCCCGTTGCTTCAACTCAGCCTTTAATGTCACAACATCATTTAAAAAGACCATGCCTCTGAAGCGGATTGCATATTCCTGAATGAAGCCTTCCTCATAGAAAGGAGTAAATAGCTTTGCCAAATTTCCCATCGTCCACATTCCGTGGGCAATGATCCCTGGCAACCCCGCTTTTTTTGCTTCCTCATCAATCGTATGGATTGGATTGAAATCTCCGGAGGCACCAGCATACTTAATCAAGTCAATCCGAGACACAGGATCAAGCTCAATATCACTCAGTGTATCGCCAACATACAACTCTGCAATCTTTGTCATACCTGCTGCACCTTCCTATAAGCTTCAGTCAGAATCACAATCGATTTCGAAGTGAAAATTGTACTGCCATCCTGATCCTCGCCATTATTTTCTAACACAATAAAGCCCATATTGCCCATTGCTCCAGCCTTTTCATAATAATCGGAGACTTTTGAATAGCAATATACATCCTCGCCTACTAAAAGTGGACGCTCATAGTGATAAATTTGCTCTCCATGAATTAAGCCTTTATTCGGTAGGTTCAAACCCTCGATTGCCCCATAATCAAACACACGTGCGAAAGTGGGAGGCGCAATATTTGCACCAAAACGCGATTGTTTACCAACTTCCTCGTCAAAGTAAATTGGATTCAAATCACCAATGGCTTCAGCAAATTTCTTCACGGCCCCACGTTCGACTGTATTTTTAACTTTCGTTGAGGCTTTGCCAATCATTTCCTTCATTTACAAGTCACCTCACATTTATATTAGTTCTTAGGTCCACCAGCAACATAAATAACCTGACCATTTACAAATCCAGACTTTTCATCTGCAAAGAATGCAACGGCGTTTGCAATGTCCTCTGGTTTTCCGCTCCGAGCAACTGGAATATTCGCTACGCTAGCATTAATTAAATCCTCAAAAGAAATGCCAATTCTACGCGCTGTTTCTTTTGTCATATCTGTTTCAATAAAACCAGGCGCAATGGAGTTTGCAGTGATTCCAAACTTTCCAAGTTCAATCGCCAGCGTTTTAGTGAACCCTTGCAAACCAGCCTTGGCTGTTGAATAGTTTGCCTGGCCTCTATTTCCAAGTGCGGATGTAGAAGAAATATTGATGATCCGGCCATATTTTTGGTCAACCATGTACTTTTGAACCGCTTTAGTCGCAAGGAAAGATCCTTTAAGATGCACATTCATAACTGTGTCCCAGTCATTTTCAGTCATTTTAAACAGCATATTGTCTCGAATAACACCCGCATTGTTGACAAGAATATCAACCGAACCAAGAGTATCAACGATTTCCTTGACCGCTGTTTCTACCTGATCTACATCTGTTACACTTGCAACCTTAGAATATACCTCAACGCCTTTTTCTCTGAGTTCTGCGGTTGTTTGAGCTAAAGCTTGTTCATCAAGATCGATAAAGGCAACCTTTGCACCCTCTGCAGCAAAAAGCTCAACGATTCCCTTACCAATTCCTCTACTTCCACCTGTTACAAACGCAACTTTTCCATCAAAACGACCTGACATTCGAAAACTCCTCCTTCTACCTAGTAAACTAGCAATTTTTAGACAGCGCTTACAAACTAAATTATACGAATTGCCCTAACTTCACATGACCTTTAAGTAAGTTTCTTGAAATGATGACTCTCTGAATCTCATCTGTACCATCATAGATTCTCCAAAGCCTTGCCTCACGGTACCAACGCTCCAGTGGCAACTCTCTTGTGTAGCCCATTCCTCCATGAATTTGTAGGGCACGGTCAATGACTCTGTTCCCCATGTTTGCACCATAAAGTTTTGCCATGGATGCAAGATGGCGATTGTCTTCCCCTTGATCCAATGTAAAGGCTGCATTTAAAACGAGCCAACGAGCTGCCTCAATTTCAACGGCTGAATCAGCAATCATAATTTGAATCGCTTGGCGGTCAGCAATCGGCTTTCCAAATGTTTCACGTTCTTTTGCGTAATCAATAGACATCTGCATAACCCGCTCAGCAGCACCAACGGCACGGGCACCAACAATCCATCTCGCAAAGCCAATCCACTCTAAGCCAAGATTATATCCTTTGTTCAATTCGCCTAGAATATTTTCTTCTGGCACACGTACATTGTCAAAGACCAAGCCAGCTGGACCCCATTCTCCCATTGTATGTATATACTCGGATTTCCAGCCCATATCGCGGTCAACGATAAAACATGTAACCCCTTCACGTCCTCTTGTTGACTTATGCAGTTCTTTGTCAGTAATCGCAATTGCCATAACAAAGTCCGCTTCATTCCCGCCCGTAATGAAGGTTTTTTCTCCATTTAACACCCATTCATTTCCATCCTTAACAGCGGTCATTTTAATATTTTGCGTATCAGATCCAGCCCCAGGCTCGGTCATCGCAAAACATGATTTCTTCTCACCATTAATGGTTGGAATTAGATACTTCTTCTTTTGCTCATCGTTCGCATAATAAAGAATATTGTCAGCTGAACCACCGAAGCTGAACGGAACGAATGTTTTCGATACTTCCATGTACACAAGGGCCAACATCATTTGCCCAAGGTCAGCCCCACCATATTCCTCTGGAGTATTAATTCCCCAGAAGCCAGCATCCTTAGCTTTTTGGCGAAGCTCTTCTAATTTTCCTTCCGGTAAGCTTGACTTGCCTTCTCTCTCTCTCCTTAAAACCTCATTCTCGAGCGGCATAAGCTCTTTTTCCACAAATTTACGGATGGTTTGTTGAACCATTTTTTGTTCATCAGTAAGACGTAATTCCACGATATTTCATCCCCATTCCTTTAAATTATTGAAATTACTACTTATGGTTATGCGACTACAATTTATTTCATACCAACCAGTAGGTATGTATATCTCTATTCTATTTTGAACTTTCTGAAAAAACAAGTGTTAATTTTTAAATACTTAAATATTGTTGTTGATTTACTAAGGGACTAACTGTGGATATTGGGATTAAAAATTCTCAGAACTGTCCATCGACGCTTAAGTCAAGAAGGCAAAAAAAAAGAGCAGAACTGATTAACAGCCCTACTCTCAATTGCATCATTTAATTACTCTGCATCAAATACTCTTACTTCTTTCATTGTGTCACCATTTCTCATACTTCTTGCAGTCTCAAGACCTGTTGTAACTTTACCGAAAACTGTGTGGACTCCATTTAGATGAGGCTGAGACTCATGAACAATAAAGAACTGACTTCCACCAGTGTCTTTACCGGCATGGGCCATTGATAAAGAACCTGGCTCATGTTTATGTGGATTTCCAACAGTCTCACATTTAATTGAGTATCCAGGGCCACCAGCTCCTGTACCTGTAGGGTCTCCACCCTGGCTAACAAACCCAGGAATTACTCTATGGAATGTTACACCATCATAAAACCCATCATTAGCTAATTTTTCAAAGTTAGCTACTGTGTTAGGAGCTTCATTAGGGTAAAATTCAATCTCAATCTTTTCTCCATTTTCCATTACAATATATCCTTTTTTAGCCATTTTAGTTCATCTCCTTGAAATTATGTATGTAAACCAATCTATATAATATCACTTTTAATATAATAAAAAAAGCAAGAGCATCAGCTTCTATTATTTTAGGCTGTATATTACTACTGAATATATGGTAAAATAAAAATGCTCCTTCCGATCTTTCGCTCGTTGCGGGACACTTAACCACTGTACGGACGGAAGGAGCCCTGCTTATGCAGGAGGATATCACGATATGTATTTCCCTAGTTTACATTTTTTAATACGGCTAATTTTTGATATATCTGAACAATTTCATCTTGTTTCATCCTCACTAGTCCACTAGAGGAAGGAGCAACAAAGTCAATTATTCCCTCAATCACTGGTTCTTCTTGTACACCCCAAACCAATCTCTTCTTCCCACTATATTCTTGATAAACACCTTTCCCAACAAAACAAGCAATTTTCGGACGATAATGAGTGAGTTTGGCTTTTAATTCTTCTCTCCCATTCCGATATTCTTCTTTGGTAATTTCATCTGCAGCTTTGGTTGGCCTTGAAACAATATTGGTTAGGCCATAACCAATCTCCACCAACGTTGCATCTTCTACAGGATCATATTTCCTCGATGTAAGCCCTGCTTCATATAAAATTCGCCAAAATCGATTATTAGGATTCGCATAATGATGTCCTGTTTCTCCTGACCTTATACTTGGATTAAATCCAATAAAGACAATGTCAAGATCCTTTTTAAGATGGTCTCCAATCCCTTCCATCCTTATCCCCTCCCTTTGGAATGACTTTATCATTAAGTTAATTTATCGGAAAGAGAGTGAACTCATTTTTTTCATATATATATTTAAACATCCGTAACTGGTACATCATTTCATCAAAGCATTGTGCTTCTGCATCCTCGTATGAATAAGCCTCAAAGTAAGCATTCAAAACATCTTCATGCAAATTTTCTGTTAAGCCTGTCAGCAATAATTTATACTGGTGTTTTTCATAAATATCTGACCAACCTGCTGCGTCAAATATGTATTCTAATTCACTATTTTCCATTTTCATCCTCCTCATATAAGCTAGTATTTCCGGATGATATTTATTCAACCGTTTTATGCTTAATCTTTTCAAATAAGGAAATGATAACAGGATGAAAAGGAGATGATTTAATGAAGGATCGACGCGAAGAGTTTCCAGATGTCGCGATACCATCAAAAGTAAATCAGGATGAGCATAGCTTAATATGTAACGAAGATTTATTTTACGCTGAATTAAGAGCCGCCGCAGAAGATACCGAAAAAGAAAACGATATCGAAGAAAACTAGGAAAAATCAGAATTATATTCCATATCCATCCGGGGGCTAACAACGCCCTCTAATGTCTATAAATAAACCGGTTTGTTGTTGTTTTACAAACCATTGATTGGAGCGAAAATCAACAACTACGTTAAAAAAACAATATAAAAAGGATTCCCAAAATAAATGGAATCCTAATTTATCAACTAGTTATAATCTTTCATCACTATAATTTTCTGCACGTTCATCTTCTCTATCAAGATACCAATTTTTCACTTGTGTCAATATTGAAAATAAGAGAAAGAAATTCATCGCCCAAACACTAACAAACGGGGATATCCCACCAAACTCAACCGTTTGGTACCCTTTGAATAGCATTACAATATAAGATTCAATGAATACGAGAATAAACCCTGCAACCCCAGCAACAGACATCCGTACCATTTTATTCATCCCCTATATCTATAATTTTCTTGTTAAGGAAATAATACCGCATGGAATGAAAGATAGCAATTAATTTGTTCGAATTTTAGACAAAAACTATGAAATATTTTATGACAAAATTATAAAAAGAGGTGCACACTCACACCTCTTTTGTTATAATTTAATATTTTATTAATTACCAACCCTAGATGGCACAACACGTTGCCCTACAGCTGCGATTAGTTCCTTAGGCATTGGGAAGTTTACTGCTGCCGGGTCCTTGCTTACAGCTGGTATGGCTTTGGCTACATCCGCTTCGGTTAGATTGAAGGAAGCGAAGTCCTCAGGCAAACCTGTTTTCCGCTGTAATAACCTTATTTTCTCTATTGTCCTTGCCAAAATCGTCTGTGGATCATCCACTCCTAATACTTCGACGCGAAGAGCCTCGGCCAATTCCTTGATTTTAGGCAAATAAAGCTGGGGCACCGATTCCATAACGACTGGCAGGAAGACCGCATTCGCTAAACCATGTGGAATCCGGAACAGGGCACCATAGGCATGGGCAAAATTATGAACTGGAATCGCATTTAACGCAAAGCTAAAGGCGGTAATCCCCATTAAACTCGCCTGCAGCATCTCCATTCTTGCATCCACATTCGCTCCATTTGCAACTACCTCAGGCAAATTTTTCTCAATCAACCGAATCGCATGTAGAGCATGGGCATCCGTTAACGCTGTGGCTGTAGGGGAAGCCAAGGCTTCAATCGCATGTGTCAAAGCATCAAATCCTGTAAATGCTGTAATGGCTGGTGGAAGTCCTACTGTCAAATCAGGGTCTAATACCGCCATGTCCTCTGAAATAAATGGATTAATAATATTTGTCTTCATCTGAATTTCTTCATTGAAAATGACCGCAATCGGTGAGACCTCAGACCCTGTTCCAGCTGTTGTCGGAATCGCAATATGGGGAATAGGGATATGGTTCGCCTTGGGAAACTTCTCCATTACAAATCCACCAGGAATCGCTTCCTTAATATCAGCAAGACCATTATGCAGGGCATATTTCACACCTTTAACGGTATCAAGGACACTTCCACCCCCAACTGCCAATAATCCATCTGCTCCAATTTCGCGAGCAAATCGAGCTGCGTCGTTGACACTTTTACTTTCTGCATCCTGGGCAATATCTAGATAGATTCCCGCTAGCACTGGTCCAGAACTTTGTGGAATCAAGGAGAATATTTGCGCCACTTTCTCAACAATTCCAGCCTTCTCAAGTCCTCTATCACTTAATAGCAACACGCGTTTAGCACCTAGCCCTTTAAAAAGATCCGGTACCAACGCTCTTGTATTTGACCCACTATAAATTGCTGAACGGAGCATGAATTCTGACATTGTTCGTGTTTGCATTTATTTTCACCTCATTATTAAAATTTTTTATAGAATGATCGATGTATTTATTTTTCAGAAAAGAGCAATCCGTACCAGTTACGACGGTGAATTTCTGGAACCATCGACGTGTGCACATGCTTCACCTGAGTATAGGCATCTAGAGAATGCTTCCCCATTTCCCTGCCAACTCCACTCTGCTTATAACCACCAAAAGGGGCATCATTTCTCAGCATATGCCAATCATTAATCCAAACCACTCCCGCTTGAAGCTTCCTCGCAACGTCATAAGCTTTATTGACATCACTCGTCCATACTCCTGCGGCAAGACCGTAAATACTATCATTAGCCATTTTAATTGCTTCATCGACATCAGAATAACGGATAACCGCTAAAACCGGACCAAATATTTCTTCCCTTGCGATTTTCATCTTATTTGTGACATTCGTGAAAATCGTTGGCTCAACAAAATGCCCCCCTTCACAACCAGGGACCTTAATTTCTCTGCCACCGCAGACCAATGTTGCCCCTTCCCGCTTGCCTGTTTCAATATAAGATAGAATACTATCCTTTTGTTTTTTAGAAATGACCGGACCCATATCTGTCGATGGGTCCAGTGGATTTCCCGGCTTAATTTTACTTGCCAACTGGACCAGGCCTTCAACAATTACATCATGAAGATGATCTGGCACAAATAGCCTTGTTCCAGATTCGCAAAGCTGCCCTGAGTGAAGGAACACGCCAAATAAGCTACCCGGAAGTGCAATTGAAAGATCTGCATCTTCAAGAATGATATTTGGTGATTTTCCACCTAGCTCAAGTGTAGTATTTTTAATCGTACCAGCTGCTAGCTCCATTACGCGACGTCCAACCTCAGTTGATCCCGTAAAGGCTACTTTATCAACCTGTGGATGGCTTATTAATGCCTCACCCACGTCTCCACCTGCTCCTGTCACAACATTGATAACACCTGGTGGGACTACTCGCGAAATTATTTCTGCTAACTTCAACGTCGAAAGTGGTGTATAGCTTGCAGGCTTAATTACAATCGTATTCCCCATTGCTAATGCCGGAGCAATCTTCCAAGTAGCAATCACCATCGGCAAATTCCAAGGGGTAATAGCGGCACAAACCCCAATTGGTTCGCGCCAAATAAAATTATGTGCAGGTCCAGGGAACGGCGGGGATGGAAGTGTTTCTGAAAACTCATATTCCAAAACAAATTTAGCGAGGGTCTGGAATAAATCCACCATCTGTAAGATGTCATTCCCACCAATCCTACGAACCGTTCCTCCTGAGCTAATTGCTTCAAGATACGCGAGCTCTTCTCCCGACTCAGCAATCGCGTGCGAGATATTGTAAAGAATATTAGCCCGATCCTTTGGACTCATATTTCTCCATTCAGTGTTGTCAAAAGCTTCTCTTGCTGCTTGAACAGCCTTATTAACATCTTCAGCTGTTCCCTTTGCTACTTTTGCTACAATCTGACCTGTTGCAGGATTCGTGACATCAAATGTTTCCTCGCTACTAGCTGGTTGCCACTTCCCATTAATAAACAAGGGAAAGGTTTGTACTTCGGCTTTTACAGTCATCTTAAATCCTCCTCTAATTTCTTACATATAAAAATAAGTTGCAGGTTATCCATTATGAGAAATGTAGAACCTTATAAAACGCCCATTTCTGTATCCGACACACGGTAAATTTCTTCAATTTTTTTGCCACGTGCACGTGAGAGAATTTCCATCCTGACTGAAAGCTGCTTCATTGTAAAATTCATTGTATCTTCTAGGAGATGTCCGAACTCGCTTACATCTCTACCAGCAAAGCCCTCATGATTGATTTTGACCGCCAGTGGTGCCAACTCCTGCATTTTCGCTTCTACTAATTCAAATAGATGTGGATTCTCACAAATCAAGCGTTGAAGCAAAAAGGTGCCATAAGCGATATGTCTTGACTCATCCCGCTTTAAATTTCCAATTCCTTCTAATAGCCCCGGCATGAGGCCTAGTTCATCAAGAGATTTATAGAATGAATAATAGCCAGTTTCCGCCATTACCCCCTCAACAAACATGTTATAAACCGTCGCAGCCTCTGCAATCGCCTCCGGAGAATGATCGGTTTCAAGTCTCTCCATCGTTTGAGGGAGAATTTCATAAAAAATCGATTGATATGTTTCAGAATGGAAATGTGCTAAATCTCCCTTTTCACCGATTGCATTAAGGACAAGTCGGAAAAATTCGGTATGTTTTGCTTCTTCAAACAAGAAGGTTGTCAGAAACATTTCCTCCTCTAGCCTTCCTTCCTTGGCAATCGTCATAATTAAGGGAAGTAAGTCAAGTGTGACAGCTTCCTCCCCTGCCTGAAACTGCGAAATCAACCGTAGAATATCTTGTTGCTGCTCTTTGGTAAGGGTCTGCCAATCCTTTGCATCCTGTGAAAAATCAATGTCGTTCGGATTCCAAATCCCATGTTTCTTCGCCTTTTGATACAAGCGGAAAGGGAAGGAATCTTCTAGAAGCCCTCGTTTACTAGTAGTTAAAATCGTTCTTTTTTCCATGTACTCATCTCCCTAATTAAAATATTTATTTTAAAGTGAAACTAGTTGTACGAAATAAATGAAGCCATACCAATAAAAATCCTACATTTGGATAAAAGAGGAAATGAATCATAATTTAATTTGTTTTGTATTATATATAAAGGCTGTTTTCGTAAACTTTTTTGCTTCTATACAAGGGGTGGTTGATTTCCGTTCCAGGCACTTCGCTTTCCGCGGGGCGTGCGGTGAGCCCCCTCGTCGCCATGGCTCCAGCGGGGTCTCACCTGTCCCGCTGCTCCCGCAGGAGTCTTCGTGCCTTCCGCTCCAATCAACCGGTTTTACCCATAGTTTTATTTTACAAAAACAACAATCTTTTAGAAAACAGCCTATATAAAAGATAATTGTAAGCGATTACAATATATCCGAAACACCCTCCCTGAACCTTCCACTAATATATTTATAAAATTGAATATTATGAATATTCTATACGTAATTTCAAAACCCTTTATTGTTTTTAATTTTCCTCAAAAAGATAACTCCACCTGAACACACTGTCTCTCAGAAGAACAATTAGCGATTAGCAAACAAAAAAGGCCCTGAACTGTATACTCGTTCAGGCACCCCTCTACAAAATCACCGATTATGCTCTCATTTTAGTTTTCTTCTGTTTTTGCATCACTTCATACGATTTTTCTATGATGTCAGTCAATACATCGCCTTTGTAAATCCGACCAATTTTAGTGTTCTCCTGATAGTATTCGACAATCTCATCCAGTTTATCAGACGTTTCCTTCGAAATTCGAACATTCAACTGTAACCTATTATTCCCAACCATTTTTCCCTGTCACCTCTTGATATAGCACTTGCTATCAAATTGCTAATTGTATGAAATCGATTCGATAAATTCCGCTATAAACATTTACGCTTCTGCATTCTTCTATTTTATCATACAAATTCCGATTGGAGAAAAGTTTAACATCTTCCCTCCCCCCTATACATAATTTTTTTGAAACAATGCAGATTAATGAAAGGAGGTGCTTGACTTGGAACCAAATAAACCTGGAAATAAGAAACTCCCCGATTTCAAAGAGTTGGATGACCGCTTAATTGCGGAAGCACCATCGGAGCCAATGCTTGTAATTAAAACAAATTTAGACCCTAAGGATTCGACCGAGGATAATCCCTATTATCAAAACTTGGGACTAACCGACACTGAACAATTTCGGGACTATTTTGAGGAGCGGAAAGACTAATGGAACAGACAATTGCTTATCTACGAGAAATTTTGGCAAATTACACAGAAAAAGACCCAATCAGCAAGGAGATTTATCGAAAGCTAGAAGCTGGTAACTATGCATCTGAAGGAGATTTAGTAAGAGACCTGAGCTATAAGGAGTCGGAGTATCTTAATGGAATTCTCCCATGGGAGATTCAGTATGCCCATAATGAGCAAGATGATCAAAGGGCGTATCAATTAAATGAAGTGTATGAGCTATTATTCTAATGCAAACAAGGGCCTCTGAATCTGATTCACAGCCCTTGTTTTTTCTTTGATATGAAATGTGGTGGTTGATTCGTTCAAATCAACAGTAGGTTCAATTACCTATACTAAAACTTCACTTATGCAGTTTTTGCTTTGCTTCCTTTCTCCAGTTTTTTTTTGAAAAAATACCCTAAAATCCACAGGAGAATAGGTAGGGGGAATGCAATTGCATGTGCGAGGATGACCCAATAATTCTCAACGAAGAGCATCGCCCTGCTATGGTTTGTTACAATCCATAAACCAATTAAACTAAGAATCACGCTTGAGGGAATTACTGCAGGACGGAAATCTCTTAAGTTGAACACATCCTTCATACAAACGGCTGCACATAAAAAGAGAAGCATGATTTGGGTAAAGGTTGATATAGCAAAAAACGCAATCATAATCATTTCATATCGGTGAAGAAAATATCCAATTTGAGCACTTCGCGCCATTTGCATACAGGAGATAAGATAATCCCCTGTTACACTCGCACTTAAACTTCCAGTTTCAAGGACCGGCCACAAAATCACCATAAATCCAGCAAACACTAACCCCAATAATCCAGAGTTACCCCAAACGTCCTTGCTTTTTACATAGGGTAAAAGAATGGCTGAGATAACAGTTGCAATTGCCCAATCGGTATTGTGAAAGCGGCTTGCCCAGGTTGTCCTGACGATTCCACTATCTAAAACAGGCATTAACTCACGAATATCAAAATACGAAAGTGATCCCATTAAAATTAA
>Ga0182742_1001825_pt1 | contig 25725 bp, 28 predicted proteins | sample eDN5th37CBELigMG_FD_128880 | JGI IMG/M metagenome (GOLD analysis project Ga0182742, IMG submission 128880) | Enriched Miracle-Growth compost microbial communities from Emeryville, California, USA - eDNA 5th pass 37_C BE-Lig MG (version 2)... ...
ATGAAATTGTTTTCACATATCTTCCAATTCTATTACAGTTTGGATAACATTTGACAGATAAATCTAAATTACAAATTTTAAAACTAATCTTAATAAACTTTAATTTTTAATTCAACCTCCAAGTGGCATCAGCTGCTGGGACTAACTCTACCAGAACACATCCCCTCAGAATCAAATCCAATTTATGTTCAGTTGATAGAGCATTCAATTTAACATAATTCTGCAAAATTCTATTTGGAATTTCTTAATATTTTATGACAGTAAGTCAACAATAACTTTCTCAAAATTTTTTCGTTCTCATTTAGCTTTAGAAGAGGGATGTAAAATCAAGAGTTTAGACGAATGATATTTTTCATTTGTTTCCAAATTTAATTCCATTGAGGTTCTTTGGTAATATTGTCAATGATTGAAATCGAAGACCGATTAATTGCAATTCTGAAAAAATACTGGAGAATAATAACTTTGCCAAAAAACCTTAACCTTATTTAAATTTAATGTCTAGAATGTCAAAGATGTATTGATTTAAATGTTATAGGTCTTTTTGTGAAAGAAGAGTCAATAGTACTGAAAATAAAAAGACTCTCTTTTCAGTTAACGAGATAATTTTTTATAATCTGTGAAAAACGGAACACAATTAAAAATTAGGTTAAAATTATTTAATGTATTTGTAAGAAATCTTGCAAGTGCATACAATTGGGCTACAACTCTAACGACAAAAAAGATTAAGGCCTTGTGTACGAATAAATAGATCTTACAATGATGTTTAAGGAGTAGATGGATTTCTGCATTCTTTTATACATCCTTAACATGTTGAGAGAAACATTCTTTTAGAAAATTAATACATCTTTCGATTAAATATATATCTCTAAAATAAATGTACCTCTTTTAATGAAGAATATGATCCTTCTATTAAAAAAAGCGGGTAAATATTTTTTATTAAACTATTTTCCTAGGTGAATTTAATTTGAAATAAATTTTGAAACTATGTCAAACAAGTTTAATTGAAATCTTAAGTTAATATCTGATAAAATCTCTTTATGAATGTTTTAAAAACGAGTTACAAATCTGTTCTTTTTCAAACTGATCTTTTATTGAAGCTATAACCACTAGGATCTACAAAATGATCCTATATTGATGCATGTTGACGAAAACGAAATTACCAGTAAATGAAATAAAAATTTTGTGCTGAATTTCTGTACTAGATTAAAAATAAATAAGATAGATATTAATATTTTATGCCATAAGGACAAAAAGCTTTTCAAAAACCCAGTGATTCGAACAAATAATTTAAGTGTCTTAATTCAGCTTTACCTCAGGTGCTAATCTATTTTGTTAAATCTTTCTCAGATATTTTCTTCTGAAAGGAAAATGATTTTGATCTATTTTTAGAGAATGAAAGATTAAAAGTTCACCTTTCATTCATCAAATTTAATTTAGGTGAGTGATGGAGACTAAATTTCAATCTTTACTCGGCTCTAGATTTCCAAGCTTGTTTGTAGAAAACAATATTTTAGCGTCTAATGCATTGTAATTCTTCTTAATATATTAAAATAAAGACTATAAATCAGTTCAGTACATATATTTGCTGAAAATTGAAATTGAAACTGAACTTTTGACAAAATTTAAATATTCAAATTAATGTCCTGGCAAGGCTATATTTATCAAAAAGAATAAATAACTACTTTAACAAAATCTCTGAGGAACATAGAACTAAACCTGTGTTGATTTGGGTTTGAAACAAACGAAAGCGGTTTTTCATAATGATATTTTATCAAAGGATAGAAATGTCCAGAAGTCTAAAACCAGTTCAATCAGAATGAGAAATCTATTTTTAGAGAAAAATTAAATTAGTTTAGGTATCAACTGAAAGGTTTGACTAAAAATAGATAAATTCCAGCAAGTCAGCAATTGGATTAATATATTAATGTACCCATCAGAGTTGTATCTTAGGTCATATTTAACTGAAATTACAAGTTTTTTTTGCAATAATTTTTTTATTTTGATTTTTTTATGGCACAAAAAAGGCCTTCAAGAACAAACAGTCAACTTATTCAAGCTTTTACCCTTGCAAGGTACTCTCCTAGTTCAACTAATAACTTACCAACCTAATTAGGCAAGAGTTAGAGCTTGAAGAAGACAAAAAACGTTTAGCAACTCTTCAAAACATCATCACCAAGAGAAAAGAAGAAAGAGATCCAAAATTTGATAAAGGAAGGAAAAAGCAAGAAAAGTCACTGAACAATTCTATCAAAGGTTCAGAAAAATATAAGAGCATGGTACAACATTCAAGAGATCTTATTTTTATTTTCTTAGGAAGAACATAAAATTGAACTTGATGAATTATTCAAAAAACTTGATGTAAACCCAGACAAGGGTCTTTCTGATGACGAAGCTCATGATAGAAATAAAAAATATGGAGACAATTCCCTTTCTGGAAAAAAGAAAACTCCCTGGTATCTCATGCTCATTCATGAACTCACCGGGTTCTTTGCCATCCTACTTTGGGTCGGAGGAATTCTTTCCTTTTTAGCTTACATTCTTGATACAGAAGATGCATCAAATGTATACTAATAATAAGTTCTCGATTAAATTTAATAGTTATATCTCGGTGTAGTGCTTTTCATTGTCAATATCCTCACGGGTATTGTCACATACTCTCAAAATGCCAAATCAGAAGCCATTGTAGATGCTTTCAAAAACTTTATTCCTCCAAGGACTAAAGTTTTTAGAAACGGTGCCTTCACGACGATTGACGCTGCGAAGGTATTTTTCTTTTAATGATTCAATTCTAAGATTCTTAGCTTGTTCCAGGAGATATTGTCGAATTAAAAGGTGGAGATCGTGTTCCAGCTGATATTCGTATCCTTTTCTCACAAGAAATGAGAGTAGATAACTCCTCACTTACTGGAGAATCAGATCCCCTTTTGAGAACAGTTGAATGCACTAATAAAGAAAATCCTCTTGAAACTGACAATTTGGCGTTCTTTGGTACCCTTGTGAAAGAAGGTATTGGTAAAGGAATTGTCATTCAAATCGGTGATGAAACTGTCATTGGTCAAATTGCTAATCTCGCTTCATCTGCTGGAACTCAAATAAGTCCCCTTAGAAGAGAAATTAACCGTTTCATCTTGATCATTGCTTGTATTGCGGTTACTTTCGGTATTTTCTTCTTTATTGCTGGTTTTGCTTTGGGATATCCTGCAATTACAAATGTTATTTTTGCCATTGGTATTATTGTCGCCAATGTCCCAGAAGGTCTCTTAGCTACAGTCACAGCTGCTTTGACTATTACTGCAAAAAAACTCTCTCACAAGAAAGTATTGGTTAAAAATCTGGAAGCAGTAGAAACGCTTGGATCCACTTCCTGTATTTGTTCTGACAAAACTGGTACACTTACACAAAATAAGATGACTGTTGAGCATCTTTGGTATGGAGGAAAGGTTGTAAAGGGATTAAACTATCAAAAGTTTGGCCCAAGTCACCAATATGAATATGATAAGGACGACTCAGGATTTAAGGCCCTTCAAGAAAATGCTATATTATGTTCTGAAGCAACATTTGATAATAGCACTCCATTAGAAAAATTGTCTCATATACATGGAACTGAAGCTGAAGTTGCGAAAAAAAGACAACAAATCCAAGAAGCCTATCAAAAAGAACTTGAGAGGAAGCTTTACCTTGAAAGACCAACTATCGGTGACGCCTCTGAAACTGCACTTATTAAATTCTTCCAACCAATTGAAGATATTCAAACAATGAGAGGTTCCTTCCAAATTAGAGAGATGAAGGATAAATCTCTTGCTAAGATTCCTTTTAACTCTTCTTGGAAATATGCTTTAACCATCTGTGAGTATAAAACCGAAGATTCAGTTAATTGCATCTTTATCAAGGTAAATTATTTTAGTTTAAAATTCTTAATTTTAAAAGGGAGCCCCAGAAAAAATTTGGTCATTATGCTCTTATATTCTTGTTGATAACAAACCTGTGCCAATTGATGCTGAATGGAGGAAGAAATTCGCCGAAGTTAATCTTAAATTTGGTAATGGAGGTGAAAGAGTTCTTGGATTTGCTAAAATGCATCTCCCCAAAGATAAATATCCTGAAGATTATCAATTCAATTGTAAGAACGTAACTGATAACAATTTCCCAATGACTGATTTCGTTTTTTCAGGACTTGTATCCTTGATTGATCCACCAAGGTAACCCCTTAAATCTAATTTAAGCTAATTTATAAAAAGAGATGCTGTACCATTTTCAGTGTTGAAATGTAAAACTGCTGGTATTAAGGTCATCATGGTTACTGGTGATCAACCTGTTACAGCTGCTGCCATTGCTAGACAAGTCAATATTTTCGGCAGAGATGAAAAAACAGTTAATCAAATCGCTGAAGAAAGAGGAATATCCTTAAACGAAGCTTTTGACAAGTCTGATGCTATCGTTATTCACGGAGATTTGATCACTCAAGCAACTAGAGAAGACGAACTTTTACCTGAGAGTAAAAAAAGAATTTCATTTTAACTCATTTTTTTTTAGGTGAAAGAGGAAGAACTTTGGCAAAGTGGTTAGAAAAGCCCAGAATCGTCTTTGCTAGAACAACTCCAGCTCAAAAGCTCATTATTGTTAAAGGATGCCAACAACAAGGACATATTGTCGCAGTTACAGGAGACGGAGTAAATGATTCTCCTGCTATCAAGAAAGCTGATATTGGAATAGCTATGGGTATTACTGGTTCAGATGTCGCTAAGGATGCTGCTGATATGATTTTATTGACTGATGATTTCGCAGCTATTATTCTTGGTATTGAAGAAGGAAGAAAGATTTTTGATAACCTGAAGAAATCCATTGCTTATTGTTTGACTTCCAATATCCCTGAATTGACTCCTTTCCTCTTCTTCGTTATCCTCAGACTCCCACTTCCTTTATCTACTATTCTCGTATTGGCTATCGATTTGGGTACAGATATTATTCCTGCCATTGCATTCGCCTCTGAAGAAGCTGAGCTTGGTATCATGCTTAGACCACCAAGAAAAAAGACTGATCATATGGTTACAAGAAAACTACTAACTTGTGTGTACGGAACAGGAGGAGTTTTCGCAAGTCTTGGAGGATTCTTATCTTATTTTGTGGTCATGAGAGACTTTGGTTACCCAATTACAGGACTAATTGGAATGTCAACGTTAAAGGGTATTAGGCCAAACGAAGGAGATGTATTTGACGCTAATGCACCCTACTTCGGAAACACTTCAGAAGAATTTAAAACATATTGTGATGCTTGTATGTCTGGAATCGGCAGTTGTGATTTAGGCGATCGCGAAGCTCCCAATTGGTTATATAATACTGACAAACATATAGACTTGAGACTTTGGTATTTAAAATGTAGTCCTGAAGGAGTAGAAAGAACAGCTGATATTCACACTTGTAGAGTCAAGCAAATTAGTAGAATCTCTGACGTTCCTGTCTGCTTTACTCCAGATGCTCTTAAATACGCTCAAACAGCCTTCTTCTTCTCAATTGTTCTTGCTCAAATCTCTAACTCTTTCATTTGCAAGACCAGAAAACACTCTTTCATGTTTGGAGGTCTCTCTAACTTCTCCATGTTGTTCGGTTTTTGCAGTGAAATTGTTCTTTGCTTAATTTTGGCTTATGCTCACCCAATTAATGTTGCTTTGAATAGTAGAGACGTCACTTTCCTCCATTTCGGTGTCCCAAGTATTCCATTCAGTATAATATCGTTGACATATGACGAAACAAGAAAGTTCTTGATCAGAAATCTTAAGTCACGCGATCCAAGAAAACCAAATTGGATGGAAAGAAATCATGCATGGTAAAAAGAAATGATGAAATAAAAATCATCTGGAACATTCTAAGTATTTTTCAAAAATAATGAAATATAAGACTTTTAATGTAAAATTTGCATAAAAAATTAGGAGGCTAACATATAATGATTTATTGCCTTTTTTCATATATTTTATGAAAACTCAAAAAATTAAATAAATTTTTTAAAAATATCACTTGATTGAAGTTAGATCTCATCGCCTCTCAATCCATAGTCAATTTAAGAGGAGAAAGAAAAAAATTCCGGAGTATTACAATTAAAATTTGTTTATTCAGTCAAATCTCAAATGATTTCTCCATTTTAACCTGTTATCAAACATATCTAATTTAATGTCTAAAGACTAAAGAACTTGATAAAAAAATCAGTCAAAGATATTTTTAACCATTTTCATCCAAGAAAACTTTTGAGATATATTTTGAAAAAGATCATAAACTCTCACCTATTTCCACAGAGAAAACTTCTTTAAATAAGTTATAAATGAATGAATATTTGTTACAAAAATAATTTAGAAAACTATTTTATATTTTAGCAGAGTAAATGAATTTTAAGGTTTGAAGTAATTTACAATCTTGGAGTATTTTATTCATGAAACCCTAAATTCAAACCTGATACAACTTTTCCCTCTTTGACAATATATCAAATTAATTTTAACGCGAACAAAAACAAATGGAAAGATTTGTGGACAATTTAGTAAAGAAGCCATTCCAAAACATAATAGACCATTTCGGTAATTGTAAAAAAAGAAAGAGGTATTTTATCTTCTTCGCAAAGACTCAAATTTTAGAAAGGACTTTGAATCTGATGGACAGGAAGTATCTACAATATTGAAAAAAAGTTCTTTTTATAAAAGAAATCAGCCTCCTGCTCAGCATTTTTATAGTTTAGACTTTCCAACTCAACCTGAGAATCAGTTCAAAAAAATCAAACTTTCTATCAACGAAACAAATTTTCTGAATGCAAACAAAGGTAAAAAAAAACTATATAATGAACTCAGATAGTATTTAGATTCACAAGCCTTAACTAACCTGTCATTAAAGGCGTCGAAGAGTAAATTCACAATATATTACTCTCAACCTCGAGAATATGCGTTTGAGAAAGAACTAGGAGAAAGTTTGGTAACGATAAATTTTTTCAAATAGTTCAATAAAATGGGAAATAGATGCCTCGAGATTTTAAATTAACAAAGGCTCCTGATCATGAAAATTCTGATATAAGTTATTCTAAAAATAAAATTTTATCCAACGCGAATGATCAAAGAAAAGATTGGGGCATGACTTCTATAAAGGTCCAAAGTCCATCAGGAAATAAAGACAACCCCATTTTAGCTGATAAAGAAGTGGAAGAAGAAAAAAAAGACGAAAAATTCAAGAATAATTCAAAATATTTGTTAAGTCAATTCGATACAGCTATAAATGACATTTCCTCTATCCCTTTCGATACGTCTGAGATTGATTTCCCTTATGAGAAGGGTATAAATAATTCAATCCTAATCTCTTGATAAATTTTAAGAATTTGAAGAAAAACTCAGTATCTCCATATTGAAAAAGCAGAGTGAATATTATTCTCCAGAAATAAAAAGTATTGATGAAGATTATCAAAATGAAATCGGAGATATGTTACTTGAGAAGGTCTTTGAAGCGAAGACAAACTTTCCATTGATAACACGAGATCAATACAAAAAAGTGAAGGGTACCTGGGAATATAAAGGAAATTTGGCTCAGAAAATAGTTCAACATCCTCATATTTCACAAATACTTTCTTATAAAAACATGCAAACTCTTTCTGGGTTATCTTGGTTGAATGACGAAGTATTACTTTTTCATTAGTTTCTTAATTTAGCATCATAGGTAATAAATGCTTACATTAGTCTCATTAATCAAAGAGATCAAGAAATTCTTCACAACAAAATTTTTATTTTTAACACATTTTTCTATCAAAAACTTGAATCAACCTTGAAAGAAGGAAAATTGGAACAGGCTTATCGAGTCCCAAAACGGGCAAAAGTTTTTATTTCTTTGATTTAACTTAACATTAAGAAGATCACTATCAGTGAATGTCAGAAAGTCTTTATCCCAATCAATTTAAATAAAAACCATTGGGCTTTTGTTGATGTTGACATGAAAAATAAAACAATAATTTATAATGATAGTATGGGCAATCAAAACTCTGCTGGCACTATCCTTTCAAATATTAACTCATTTATTGAAGGGATCATAAAGCATGAAAAATCTGAGGTTCAAGATGCACAAAATGGGATTGGTATACAATGGTATTTTCTTGTCGTTTATTTTTTTTTTAGAAACCTTTACTGTACATGTAAATAAAGAATATCCAAAGCAAGATAATTGTTCTGATTGTGGAGTATTTACATTGAAAGGAATAGATTATATCTCAAGAAATTTAGTTCCAAATTTTTCAGCAAATGATATGCCTTATTTTCGACTGTTGATAACCCATGAATTGATTTTAGGAAAGTTGCTGACTCCAAATGTATAATTTTTTTAATTAACTGATCTCCAAGTTGAAGTTTTCGAGTAAAATAGGAATAAAAAAATAAAATTCGTATTTGAATTTTATATTGTATCTTTTGGTTGTATTTTCAGGCTCCTTCATTTTATAAGAAGAGGAATCAATTTCTTAACAATTTCTAACTTGGCTTTCCTGAAATGATAAAAAAAATAGCTTAAGTTTCAAGATGATTGATATATTTTTCAATTCACCAAACATTATCATACTTTTTCTGTAGGAAAGATAAGAAAGCTTGTCCATCTATTCATTTTCAACAAACAGCACAATTCCAAAAAACAAAAAAAGAATTTTATGAAGATCAAAATATATCTTATTATATTCATAAAATGTAAAACTTTATTTCCGTTTCTAATTGCCTATGAGTGCAATCTTTAGAAATGTCGATCCCAATTTGGATCGGCTGCTAATTCTTTCTTATATTTCTTTCCTTGTTTCTTTTGATCCTCCTAAGTTAATGTTTAGAGTTTTCTTTTTTAACGTATACCTCTAATTCCACGATTGCCTTTTTACCAAGTGACTCCATTTTTTTAATATCCAAATCGGAAATTAGCTTTGATTTTGGAGGAATATAAGGAGGTTTTAACTCTCTATCTAATAATTTATCCTTTAAAGAATAAATAAAAACACCATTGTTTTAAAGTACCCAGTCAAAGTTCTCAAACCAAGGATTTGCTTTAAGAGCAGCAAAAGAGCCACCAAGTCTTACTTCAGAGACTTTATTAATAAGTTGATCCATAATTCTCTTTGCTCTTTTATCCTTCAAGTATGAAGGATATTTGATTGGTTTAGTAATAATTTCTTCATAAATTTCGTATGGATCTTCTGCTTCTTCCCCAAAAGGAACCATCCCACACATAAACTCATATAAACAGATTCCTATACATGTTAATAAAGGTAATTATCCAGTTTACCAATAGACCAAAGGTCAACTGCTAAAGTATAACCTTTTCCTGTGATAATTTCTGGAGCCATGTAGTGAGGTGTTCCAATAATAGTGAAAGTTCTGTTTCCTCCGCCTTGCTTACTCTTTAAAAATTTAGCAGTGCCCATATCAATGAGTTTCATAAACCCCTGAAACACTTTAAGAGGATTGATATTTAATTTTACTTTATCATCAATCATAATATTTTCAGGTTTCAAGTCGCGATAGATAATTGACTGAGCATGAAGGTATTCTATTGCAAGAATCATTGAACCAATGTAAAATTGTGAGTCATATGTTCCCAGAAGGCCTAACATCATTTAGAAATTTAGTGAGAAAATATAATACCTATTTCTCTGATCACGTCAAAGAGTTCCATTCCCTTCACGTACTCGACAAGGAAGTATAAATAGTTATTGTCTTTGAAAGTTCTGATAAATTGCATAATGAAAGGGAAATTGACGACTTCAAGAACGTTTTTTTCTTGCTGACATTTTTAGTATTAATTCAAAAAGGAGAAACTTGAAGATGCTTTTCTAATGATTGTTCTACAACTTGTTGTTTTGAAACACATTTAAGAGCAAAGAATTCAGAAGAAGTATGGTGCTTAACTAGGTATACAGAGCCAAACTGTCCATAACCTTTTATTTTAATCATTTTTTTATCAAAGTTGTTTTTACCCAATTTTTTGTAAAATATGAGTTCATCCAATTGAACATCCTTTGCTAGCTTTTTTAGCTCTGAGACTTGAGTCATCATTTTTTTCTACAATTGTTGAAGATTTCAACACAGGAAATTTACTTCATGAGATCTTTCATTTTTCTTTATGATCTCCAGATAAGGACCTCCAATAGAATCATAGAAATGTTGGAAATCCAATTCAGCAAGAACTCCTTCAGTTTCCATTACAATATTATCATCAAACCTAATTTAATAATAATTTTTCCGCCGTTGTTAACTTACGTTTGATTTTTCTTTCCTTCTTTGAGGTATTCTGATCCAAAAACTTCATTTTTCCTTGCAACGATTTGGTCTGTTTTACTCTTTTACTTATCAGATCAAATTATATATTGGTTAATACTTTCTTTAATGAACCTTCAATAACGATGACAATCTTTTGTGAACAAGGAGATCCTTTAGTAAAAATAATGTCTGAAACTTTGTAATTTGAGATCTTCATATTATCAATAGTTTTTTCAATTTGGATTTTAGTCAATTTATTCAACATATCATCTTTTTCAATTGCCCATTTTTGAATATTTTTAAATGTAATGACCTGAACTTGATCACCCAAGACTTTGATTAAGGTATCTCTTCCCAATGCAAGACATTTTGCCTAAATATATCTTAAAAATTAGAATTGTCAGTTGGCTTTACGTTGTCTAAGGCTTTAACTGTAGCACCTCTCACAGTATTATAATACAAAGCCTGTTCGCCAAAAGAATCACCTGCTACCATTTTTCTTAACTCTTTCCCTCCTTTCAGAATTTGTACTGTTCCCTTGTTTATGTTGAAAAGCTGGGGAAAATTTTTTTACTTCTTTAATGATATAGAATGAAGAGGCTGGATCTCCTTCATTGACAATTGTTTGTCCTTTTGAGAATTTCTGGCTGATAAGTACACTTGCTGCTGCATCTTTTTGATCAGAAGTCATAGTATCTTATGCTGGATTATACATCTGCTAAGAAGGAAAATTACTGAAGAATTTAACATTATCAATGAATTTTCTATTGTCTTGATATTCTTTTGTAATCATTTCTTCAACAGCCTTCCTAAAAGTATGCCTATCAATTCCCCAAAGGCGACAATGGCCGTTAGATTTGATAGAAGCAGACCTTGGAGCACTATAAAGCAGGGCTAATTCGCCAAACCCGTCTCCACTTTTTAACTCTCTCACAAGCTTCTCGTTAACAACAACATTCAGGAAGCCTGATTCCAAAATGAAGAAAGAACTTGCTTTATCTCCTTGTTTAAAGATAAAATCATCAACAGGAACTTCACAATAAAACATCCTGCTAACAATATCTTCCCTAATGAAAGTTAATACTCAAACAAAAAGTAAAATATTACAATTCATGTTCTGAAAGATTATAGAAGACAAAATGATTTTTCAGGCAGTTAACAATGAATACAACATCATTTTGAGTTTTTTCTCGAGGAATTTTCTTGATGTTTTCGTATAATGAATCAGGATCTATTTTTTCAGCTCCTTTCATAATCTTTCCTATTTTGTTCCTTTCATTCCTTTTTATTTCTCCTTTCTAAAACTTTTTCGTTATGTCATCTTCTTATTTTTACTTTTGGAGAGATTCCACTTGAGTGAAGATCATCTTTATCATCATCGTAATCTTTTCCTCTTCTCTTTGACATATCAACAACCAGTTGTTTAGGCGCTTCTTCAAGAGCATCAAGGTTCTTGGTGCTTTCTTTTCTTGGTGTTGATTTGACATTATCAACAGATTTAGTGACTAGGCAGTTACCCATTTCGCTTTTTTAGATTTGACAAAAACTTATTGTCTTATCAAGTTAACTTTTCCAATAAAATAGTTAAACTTGATGAATTGGCATTATCATGAAAAATTTCAATTGTATTAGTTTATTTTTACTTCCAAGAGGAAAGTAATATTTATTATTGAAAGAAATAGAGCTATTATAAATTTACTTATCATACACCGATGAATTTAAATCTTTATTTTCCAAAATTTGACTTCAGCTTGGTTTCCTCTTTGAAGTTTTTCCGAGATGAATTAATATTGTGAAAGGAAAATTCAAAAAAAATTTGGTCTCATCCAATCAATAAAAGAATCCAATAGACATGAGTCGAATTAATTACTAATCACTGGGAGAAATGATTCATGTTATATTATGAGACTCATTAGATATTTTGGACATTGTTAAATTTTCTTTATTTTTTAATGTCTTGAATTTTCAATTGCTTATGTCCTCAGAATCCACAAATCACACAACATATGAATTTATCTAAAAGAAATCTAAAGAGAAAAGTAGAGGAAACAACAATGTCATAGGTTCCTTATTTTAAATATTTTATAATTATTTATCAAGGGAATTTCTAATCCACAATTTTTTCTTAGAATATTTTATCTGTTTTGTTACTTTGTATTTGGGGTGGTGTTTCTCATTAGCACAAGGATAATATTTTATAAAACTTTTTTATTCTTCTTTAGTTTTATGTATTTTTGTTTGCTTTTCTCTGATTCCTTTTATCGTTGATTTAGTCTTTAAACTTTTTTGAGAATAAGTGAAGAAAAAAAGAAAATGCTGAGACATGCTCAGGTTTGCAAGTTATTAATTTTCTCCAAAAGAACATAAAATTATCATTATGATTTTTCTCATTATTTTAACTTTTAAATAAAATGAATTGTCATAAATTATTTACTGATAAAAAAAAAATATTAATAAGGCTTTAAAGGGAATCAAAGTACAAAATTCTAAATCCAAGAATGTTATTACAGAACTTCCATCAATTGGACATTTTTATTTATTTTCAACGAGAGAAAAAGAGAATAAAAAAATTCCCATGGTTTGATTGAAGAATTCTATCAGTAATTTATTTTTAACATAAGTTTAAATTCGTTGATTTACCGTATTTGGGTTTTTCCTTAAAAAAACTTAAACTTCTTTTCATGAATTAAGGAAGGACTAACTCTCATTTTCAAAAGCAAGTACTAGAAAGAAATTCAAATTCTCTTTTTTGTCCTTATTTTCAGCATATTAAATCTAAAAGTCAATTAGATTAATATTCCTTAAAGAAATTGGCTTTGTTCCCTATTGGGATTTTTTTGAAGAAAGTAGCTTAAGCAAATCCTTCTTTTTCCTCTCAAGTTGATATTAAAACTAATAATTAAACATTTCTAACCCTAAATTAAAAACCAAGTATGGACAAATTCTCAGATCTCAAAAATCAAATATTAGGAAATGCCGAACCTTCTTTATCTCAAGAAGAAAAGAAACAACCAAAGGGATTTTTCCAACAAAAGTATGATGAAATGCATGAAGAAAAACGAAGATCAAAAGAAAGGTTACAAAATGCAAGATTAAGAGCATTAAAGAATAAGCTTGAAGCAAGTAAGTTCATCATAATATTTCATTCCTCATATATAAAGATGAAACACTCCATAGTTCTCAAAAATACGAGTTGACTTTCTTTTTAAAAAACCAATTTAGTTTAGATGACTTGACTGAATATAAAGAAATGAAGAGAAATTATACAATAGTGACAAATACAATGACGTTCTTGTCTTTAATGAACGTTGTAATTGTTGGAATTACTTGGAGGAAATTTCTAGCGTTAAAAACTTGGCAAAAAATAGGAGTTGGTTCTGCTGTATTTGCTGGAACTCATTGGTTAGGGACAGCTAGTATTAAAAAAGAATCAGAACAATTGAATGATCGGTTAATCAGTAAATATTCACTTGTTCTCAAGGAAATGAAGTTCGAAGATTCTAACATACCTTAATTCTTTAATTTTCAACAAAAGCATTAATATTTTTCAAAATTAAGAAAGAAGAGAATAGTTTTACAATATGGACAAGAGAAAGAAAAAAAAACTTTTGAAAAAGTTTGTCAATTTGCTTATACATTTAGAAATAAATGTAAGAATCCTAATTCAGTTTTTAATCTTGATTCTTTATGTAAAGTTTTTACATTAATGTTGGTTCTTTGTATTTTAAAATTCATCTAATATCTTATTATCTCTCTGCAAAGTTTCTCTTTAAAAAATTTCTAAATCAAATGATAAAATAGAATTCTGCACTTTTAAGGGGATTTTCAAGTTTTAATATATTTATTTCAGACCTTCTTATTACACAATATGACATTTTTTTATGTAGGTATTATATTTTTAAACTAAATTCTTCCGAAGTAAAAATATTGTTTTATAATCAGTCTCAATTTAGGCCCTTGAAATAAAAGCTCTCTGATTTACTGTGTCAAAGAACAACCTTTGTTTTTGAAACAATAAAATTTATTATTGTATAATTATGAGGTTTCATCGTTTGTGATAAGTTATAATAAATGAAAGATTGTAAAAAAAACTCTGTCTCTTTTTCAATTCTTTTATTAAATTAAGCCTAATCAAGATCTTCCTACCTCATAACCTAAGTTTTGAAATTAAATTCATAGATCAAATTAGAATTCGCGCATTTAACTTACAAATTTATTAGTAGCAAATGAATAAGAAAACTGCTAGACAAAGACAAATCACCCATTGTGAAAGCTTAAGTCTCTGGAACTATACACTGTCTCCAGGTTTGCTTTACTCATTAAAAAATAAAATTAAACAAAGAAAGGTTGGACTGATGGAGAAGTTACAATCTTAAAGAAAGCTTTGCAGAAATTTGGTATTGGAAAATGGAAGAAAATTATTGAGTAAAAACTCCAATCATAATAAATATACCTTATGCATTCAAGATCTCGATGTTTACCTGGAAAGAGTATTGGACAAATCTATATGCAGACACAAAGATTACTTGGACAACAATCGTTGGGAGGTAATTCTCCTAAAGAAAATCACTTTTAAATTACTATTAGAGTTTATGGGTTTACATGTTGATCTAGAGAAAATTTTCCAGGAAAATATGAAGAAAACGGTAAGAAAACCAGATTTTTTGTTTAGATCATCTTTCAGGGATTAAAAAGAAAGAACAATTGTATCATCAATGAAGGTGACAATCCTAACAAAGAGGAAAGAAAAAAGAAAATTGAAGAAAATCAGCTCAAGTATACATTTATATGTACGTATGAATAACACTAAAGATTTGGACTCACTCCAGAATATGTCAAAAGTATTAAATTGCCAAGACCAAGAAGTGGACCATTAAACGAAATTTATTCTCTTGAAGAGGTTAATTTGCCAAAGGAATTTTTTTAATTTTTAGATTGAATCAGATAAATTTGCTACATTAGAAAAAATCATACATTTAGAATCTTTAAAGAAAGTAATTGAGAAGAGACTCTCAAATCAAGTAGAGGAGAATCGTGAGCCTGTCATAATTTTTCTACAAAAGGTTGACACACGACGTTATAAACTCTTATCCAAAGTTTAATTTTATAAGATTATTTATTGGAAATTTTATTTATACCATTTCATAAAATTTTGTTTTGTTTCAATAAATCTATATGATGAATTGAAGTCTGATCAAGACTCTTTAGTAAAATAATTTTTAATAAGATTAATTCCCGCAAATGACAATTTTTTATTCTCTAATAGCTCGAAACAACGATGTAATATTAGTTGAAGCAGACACATCTTCAGGAAACTACCCTCAAATCACTTTAAGAATTTTAAAATCGAATGATGATTCGGGAGATGGTTTTAAAACATTTTCCAATTCTGAGTAAAATTTTTCATTTATAGAAAAATGAGTTAACTTGAATAGATATTGTTACTATTTGTATAACGAAGCCCCTTATACTTATATCTGTCTTTGCGAAACAGGATTTTCCAAGCTAAAATGTTTAGCATATTTAAAAGACATTCGAGGAATTTTTTTACAAAGTTTTAATGAAAATGAAAGACAAAATGCAATCAATTATGCGTTTAATAACCGCTTCGAAAGAACTATGAAAGAAAGAATGGTATAGACATTTTTTTATTTCAAGTCATAGAAAATAGAAATATTACAGTGATGCAAGTGAGAATAATGAAAAAGTTTCCTTGTTAAAGTCTCAGTTACATGATGTAGAAAATGTATTGCAGAAGAACTTAGGTTAAAAATCCTAATTATCCTATTCATTGGCTAGACGATATTAACAACAGAGGAGAAAAATTACAAATCCTTGTAAATACAAGTAAAGTCATGAGAAATGAAGCCACTTCCTTAAATATCAGAGTTAACAACTTTCAGAATATCATTTACTTATCTTTATTACAGGCAAATAGATTGAAAAACCAAAAGAAGTGGCAATATATGAAGAAGAAAATTATAATATGCATCTTACTAGGGGTAATGATCAAATATGAAAAAAAACTAAATTATATAGACGATTATGTATACAGTTACTGCCATGTTTTGTGGAGGTCTTGATCTTCATAGATGTTTTCCTTCTAAGTGATATTTACTCATTATTATATTGTTAAAATGAATAAAATAAGTCTGCTTTCAGATTTTGAATAATCGTTGCTTGTTTATAATTCCTTATCAACCTTTTCCTGTAAATTTTCTCATTTGTTTTCTTCCTTTTTAGGAGAAAGTCTGAATTGTTCTTATGTATCTAAATTTTTCCTACACCATTTTCTGATAATTTTAAAGGTGGAAGACTTTTTATATCATTCTTATGTGTGAAGGATTAAAGGCAGATTTTACATTATTTCCGAACTAAAACTCGAGAACTCTCAGTTTTAAGGACATTCACATAATACAAAATCTCGTCAAGCTCTCTTTGCAAAAAGAATCTTTCTCCCGATAAAAACATCCTAAATTTCATCTGTTATGAAGTATTAAAGATGATTAAAGGATTGGAAAAAGATTGTGGCATTTAAAAAAAATTGTCAGAATTACCTTATTGTACCAGACTTATCTTAATTAAAAGTTCAGTGAAGCTTAGATTGTGTTTCATTTCAATTTATCTATCATCAATAAATATTGAAAGTTTTCCTCTATGGATATAAGCTGAAATGTACAGGTCTCTTCACTTTCAATAAAAATTTTGTCTAGAGCCCTGTAGTTTAAAGGCCCAAGAAATTTGATTAGAAGTTTTGGCGTTTTTGTTTCAGATTATTAAGGGACCACAAAACGCCAAGGCTCACGAACCAAAGAAGTCAGAAAAAAAACCCTTCTATTTTTATTTTGACAAAAAAATTGCTTGAGTAATTCTACATATAAATCTTTGTTATTGGAAGGAATTAGCTTAAACTAAAAAAAAACACCTTAGAATAAAATAAATTAAAACTATCATTTTTATATGGAGCTTTACATATTTGAAGATATCATCAACATTATTTTTTTACTTGTTTTTTCCAAAACTTTCCTCTGAATTTTTAAGTATTAGATTTGGTTATCAAACCCAATAGATTTATTATCTCGTCAGAACCTAAATGGACTTAATTAAGGGTGAATCAAACCTTTATGTGTTGTTGTAGAATAAAAATTCAAGCAGAAATTTTTGAAATAAATTTGTATTTCAACTCTCGAACTTTTCACCAAGGTTGATCTTACAATAATCATTAAAAAAATTCAATAAAAGATCTCAAGTTCATTCCTCTCAATTTCTATAAGTAGAGAAAAATATGTCTATTAACAGTTCGATTTGTGACTAAATAAATTTAAATTAATTTTATCTGTGAGAAGCAATAAACAAGTAAAGTCATGTCAGGTATTTTTTTTCTAAATTATTAAAATTAACTTTGTAGATGACTCTCAATTGTCAGAAGGAGGATGGATTCAATGGTTTTGTAGTTTAGAGGATCATCATTTTTTCTGTGAAGTTGATGAAGATTATATCAGAGATAATTTTAATCTTTATGGACTTAAGCAAAAGTTTTCTCATTATAAGTTTACTCTCACCATTCTGAACCTAAAACTATCTAAAGTGAAGCAATAGAAATGATATTATCTCCTTTGTATCCCGATGATGAGGATCTCGAAGATGAAAAGTAATGCTTTTTATATTCTAATTTATGTTCGAAATTAGATTCCTCAAAATATATCAAGAAGCTACTGATTTATACGGATTAATACACGCCCGATATATTTTGTCTCCAGCTGGTGGGTTCATTTATTTTCTTAATTAACTGAATAGGTCTTGCTGAAATGAAGGAAAAATTCCTTCAAACGAAATTTGGAATATGTCCCAGAGTTTTATGTGAAAGACAAGCCGTATTGCCAATTGGCATGTCCGAAGAATTAAGAACGTCAAGAGTAAAAGTAATAGTTATTTATCTAATACGCAATTTTAATTATTTTAGGTTTATTGTTCGAGGTGTGAAGATGTTTATTACCCAAAAAAGAAATGTACAGATGTTGATGGAGCCTATTTTGGATGTTCATTTCCTCATATATTTCTTCAAGTTTAAAAATTTAATCCTCTTTTTGTTATGTGAATAGGCATTTCCTAATTTATACCCCAGTCCTTTAACTGCGATTTATATACCAAGAATATACGGATTTAAAATCCACCAACAAAAAGGGTCAAAATTCTGGGAACAACACAAAACTCTTAGTGAAATATCACATTATGGAGAAGAAAAATTGAAACAATTGAAAGAAATTACTGAAAAAAGAGCGAACTCAAAAATGCTTGGTAAGTGTTGTAACTAATCCCATACTAAAAATTTTATAGTTGAAGATGAGGAAAAGGGATAAAATGATACCTCAGAAATGCGCTAAAACATGTAGTGTGAAAAAGGGAAATATAATTTCAATTCGAATTAAGACAAATAGTCCAATATCCAGCAAACCTGTTTTATTCTTTAAACGTAATGGAGTCATTTTTGCGAGGTAATATTGTTGCCTTAATTTTGTATCAATAAAATTGTATGTTTTTCAAAATTTAGCAACAAAAACCTTTTTAGTCAAAGTTCCTAACCAATACCGAGCAAATTTTATGGTTAAATCATTTAATTGCATTCAAAGAAAAAAAAAGAAACCTTGAACAATGAATATCAATACTTTTAAATAATATTTATTGGTACAAATTATTCCCATGAAATATATCTAAAGTAAAAATTCTACTTAATTAAAATACACAAATAGGAGAAAAAATAAATTAATTTAAAACTTTAAAACACTATTTTTTCTATGTACTCTCTCATGCTTTCAATATGAACCTTAAAAATTAAACAATCCATAAAAACATTTACTCTTCCAATATCTGGATCAAAGTAGATTCCAATTGATTTCACATGATCATATATTTGAATAGTTACTTCATCATCGGGTCCAAAGATATCAATAAAAGTGCAAAACGCTCTCTGAATCCAAGGATATGCCTCTTTCTTTAAAAAAAAATTTAATATTTTTAATAATGATGGGGTTACCAATAAATTTGCTTCTTGGTATGCGAGTGCTAATTTTACACATATATCTGCAGTATCGGGATGGTCCACACCAACTGACATGTCAAAGATCTCAATTGCTTTCAGGAAATAATTAAAAATGTGTTTCCAGTATGTCTTGGAAACTTCTTGATCTGAATAAGCATCAAATGGAACTTTGTGCAGATAAGCCATAGATATATAACATTCTGCAACAAGAGGATCCCATTCCCCATACTATCCATAAATGAAGATAAACTTAAATTTACATGGAGAATAAACGATTTCAGTGCTTTTTGATAGTAATTTCTGGATTCAACTGACAATTCATTTTCAGGAATATTCATACATTTATTCCATTTGCTATACTCAGGTTTTCCTATTTCTGCATGCCTTTCTTCTAAATGCAAGGCAAACTCTTTGAAAATTTGAGCTGCTTCTTTGCTTTGGTTTCCATAAATCTTTGAGTTTAATTAAATTTATATTCCTTCGTACATATTCACTAATGGCTGCAGCTTCTCGAAATAGGTTTGTAGCTTCGATTCTTTCTGGTCCTCCCTCAAGAAACCATTTAGAGCGTTTTCCAATGCTATCCTTTTCACGAGCGTGTTTTAATAATTGTTCAATACACAAAGAGTATTGAGTCTTGACTTTAACCTTTTTAATTAATACAACAAAATACAAACTATTTACATTCGGTTGAATTTTAATAATATCTTTGAGAGCGAAAACTTCATTGCTTTGAAAATCAAATCCTTTGAATTTATTAGTTTTAATATTAAAAGCTTGGAATATCCGATAGACCAGACCTGGAAGATAAATACTACTCATTATTGTTTTGTCAAGCTTTATGTTAAATTTATTATAAACCTAATTAGAATAAATAAATAAAATTTTGATAAGAACTAATTCTGAAAGCAGTTGCCAAATACTCACTGATGTTTCTCTATCATCAACTGCAAAGACTTCGTTCAAATAATAAATGATAAATTTCTTTGCATCTGCTTCATAATCTTTTGTGAATTGCTTTTGCAGAAAATAAAGGCCATCTCTGAGTAACACTTTTATGCTTCTAGCCAATATTTCTCTTGTAACTTGCTCTTTTATAAAGTTATGTTTAGTTTCAAGAGCAATCATTCCTAAAAATCTGACGTTAATTCCTCTCTCATGAAGCAAATGGCTAAAATCTGCAACTCTTTTCACAATTATTTCAAAGTTATCCAATTCAGTGATAAATTGTCGGCAAATACTTTCTCTTAAGATATTTGAAGCCTCAATTAAAGTTCTCTGGTCTACTGTGTTTTCTTTCTCAACATAATTCTTTTCTTCCCTAGGTTATTTTATATTTCTAACACATTTCAAAAATTAAAACCCTTTAGAAAACTCTGGGAACATTATGGTAGCATCTGGATTCAAATTTATCTTCTTTCCAGGTTTTATTGTACAAACCTCTCCATTTTTTAAATTAATCCAGAAAGTTTTTCTTTCTTGAATGGGAACAGTTTTACGACCAAGTTTATCAATAGGCACTTTAAATCCATCTAGAGGTTTTAGCCTTGCATAGCAATCCAAGCAATAATAAAATTGAAACAATAAATTTCGATCTCTATTAAGACTTCTTTTTTCGTAATAATAAAACTCATAATCTGTGATAAACTGATCACAAGCTTCACATTTTACAGGTCTTCTCCATGTTGATAAAGCATAATCTTCTTCAAGTTCATCAATACAATAATGAGATTGGAATTCCGGTCGAAAAACTCTCCCATTTATTTCGTACAAATTTTCTTGATCAGCAATTTCTGGAGCTAATAATCTCACAGGATTTAATAAATATAACTGTCTATCTTCTCCCCCATGTATTTCACAGTCATAAGGAAGACTAAGGTACTTTCCAACTCTGTTAACACGATCATAAACAACATGCTATCCAAATCTTTTAAGAAGAGAGCAATGGAAATTTACCTCTTTAATATTGAATAATTTCTTTATGTTTTGTACAGCTTCTAATACAAATTCCTTTGAAGAGATATCAATTCCTTCTGTATTTGAGCCATAAACAAGACTGTTTGGTGTGATAGGACAAATACTCTGGACAAAGTATCCAGTGCCATAATAATTTATTAAACAACTTAAAGGAACTTCAATTTCTTGTACTTTTCCTCTGAGAAAATCAAAGGCTCGATGCTCATTAGAAGCAATTTTATAACATAAACTCCCTTCACCAAGATCTTTCGTTAAAAGAGTCCAGTTCTTGCATTCTCTAATTACCATCCCTCCTGTTATATACTTAAGTCCTCCTTTCCCAAACATACTTCCTAGATAAATAGGCTTAATATGTTGTTTCTCAATTAGCTGGACAGCTTTAAGAGCTGCAGTTTTAAAATTATCAGAAAGGTTCACTAAAGTTTTTTCAATTTCAATAAAGTTGGCCATTTCTCTTGTCTGATATATCTTTTGTTCGAGGTTAACTAATGATTTAATCTCTCGAGCTTTTTTAAAGACTTTTTGCCACTCATAATTCCAATCTCTATAAGGTGGCATAACTATATTTTCCTCTGAAGCTACATTGTAAAATTCTTCATGCGATAAACTTGAACAATTAATTCCTCTAACATTGCTCATAGCTTTCTCTCTTGCTTTTTGAGGAAGTCCTTCTCCGATTCCATAGGGATGTCCAACCTGTCCCAATATCATTACTTCTTCATCAATTAATGGAAGATGGTCTAGGACAACATCATTATTGATTTCAATGTATTCTTTGAATAGTCTTTGCTGTGAAACATCATATCCGAAATAATCGGCAATAACTTCCTTCAAATCAAAAACTGTAGAAAGAGGCTTCAAGTAAAAATTATATGCCCTTCTTCCTTTGCCGTCTCTCCCTTCTTTAACAAATGAAATCATAAATTTCTTATATCCTGACTTTGTTTCCTCCTTTTCATATTTTTCAATATAATCAGGTTCTTCTCTATTACGAAAAGGAAGTCTTTCAGGTTGTTTATTAAAATCTAAGAAAGAGTTGATTTGAGAAAATGAAAGTAGAATCTACCTGGATTCACTTTAAGCTCATGAGGAATATAATTATTATTCTTTTTATTCATTTGAACCGGTTCCCAATTAAATGCGGGCAGATAATTAGGTTCTTGTTGATAAACATCCTCATAATCCTCATTAAGGTTAACAAAAGCTTTGGGAAGAGGTTGATAATTGAAATTGCGAGGAATGTCTTCAACCGTTTTGACTATAGGTGACAGTTGTTGAAAATTAAACAATTTTTTTGGATCTTGTTCTGCAATTAAAGGGACTTGAAACCCTTCCATTGGTTTGTTTACAGGCGGTTTGGAAGGATATTCTTGATAATTTTGGAATTCTTCATAATTTTGAATTGGACCTTCACTGAGCTCAGATTCTTCCGTTGCGAAAATTTGATCAAGTTGTTGTCGAGGAATTGGATCATCTTGGAAAGCCAAGTTGTTTTGTTTGTTTGGAGATACAATTTGCTAGAAAATTAAGAATTATAACTCAAAAAATATAATACTTGCGTTACTTCTTGGCCTTGACTGACATCCACTTTTTGTGGGCTTTTTATTGGAAGTTTTTCAACAGGCGGCTGAACTGGTATTTGATTTTTATTTGGATTAACTTGAGTTTGAGGAGTCGGTTTAGGTACTAAAAAATGAGATGAATGGGAATATACATTAGAACTTGTTTGATTCACTATTTGAGGTTGGGGAATTTGCTCACCACCATGGTAGTTTGTTGTTTTAAGGTCAGTGGGGACTCGATGATTGATATTTTCTTTCACAAAGTTTAGTTCATCATAAGTTGTTCTAAATATAGCTTGCACTTCACCTTGATATGTGTCATCCTGTTGCTCTATCTGTAATTGATAAAACATTTATGAAAGAATAAACCTGTAAACATGGAGCCTCCTGAAGTAAATGTCTCTTGGAACTTTTGATTGGGTGGCTCTATCTTATTTTTCTGAGGAGGCAGGTTATTTGGGTGCTAATCTGAATAAATAAAGCTGTAATAACTATTCACTTCAAGAGGAGGTAATGTTTGGTTTGTATTTCTTCGCTGAGGTGCTTCAGGCTCAAAAGTGTCTGAATTGATATTTGGAGGCTAGGGAATTTATATTCAAAACAATTTTGTTATTTACTTTTGATCTCATTATAAATTCAGGAGGTTTAGGGCCAAGAAACCTTAATTGAGCAGTATTTTTACTTTGTTTATAAGAAATCGGCTTGGTATGAGGATTGCGAGAAATAATAAAAGTTTTCATATTGTAGAGTTTATCTTGAGCAAAAGAAGGTTGCTGTGATGCGATCGCCTCTGCCGTATCTTCTTCATTATCGACATCTTGAAAGTTTTAGAATAACTTTCGCATATAGTTCTTACATAAGCTTTGTCCAAATCTTTCTGAGTTTCCATCATCAATAGGTTGCACTACAGGACGTTGAACAAAAGTATTAATCTCAGGAACTATGAAATCAAGAAATTTATAAATTAAATCATTATACGATTCTCTGTTTTTTTGGCTTTTCCAGGTGTCTTTGATCTTACTCCATCATTTTTAGGTTTCTTTTTTCCTAATAAGAAATATATTTTTATGAAAATACTTCTAATACCTGATTTCTTTGTTTTTGTGCTCATTTATAAAATAAATTTTAGCAGTTTGAACACAATTTATTTAGTTAACTTTCATTAAAGAATTTCGAATTAACTGTTTTCAAAAATTACATGAGGTTAGATTTGAGAAATATAACAAGATGAAAAAAATTCCCAAGGGATATTAAACAGGAATATTTATTACAATCCTGGAATTTGCTACTTTTTTCATATTTTTTGGACTAAAAAGTTTCGTTAAAGTGGATTAAAAAAAAGAATAAAAAGTAACCCTTCTTAGTAGTTTATTAATTTTAATCCAGGAAGATGAGAAAAAGTTTTTTACGGAGAGTTTGGGAATTTCAGCTTGTGAAAATTTGCCAATTTTTTATTTGTTAATTTTTTTCCCCCCGAAGGAAGAACCATAATGAGAAAAATTGCATTCCCTTTAATAAAGATTAAATTATCATAATATGACTTGTTCCAAATTAATATGCAATTATATTCAGCTTTATTACCATGGAAGTTTCAACAAAAAATTTGGAAAGGTTCACAAACTCATTATTTCATAATCATACTTTAGCCAACAAATTCAACCATACTCTTCATTTTTTGTAACTCATTCTGTATTTCGAAAAATTGGGCTATTGTCAACTCTAGATTTAGAACTTCTCTTTTATTTTGAGGATCTTCGCTCACAATTTTCAGGTAAAGTAAACAATCGCTTTTATTGTCTATAACACTATTTGCAGTTGAAACTAAATATTATGAAATGGCAATGAACAGATTTACTTGAAAATCTCCATTCAAGGTCGACTATTCTATTTGCAGCGATAAAACTTTCTAGCTTTGGACGAAGACTTGCAGAATCAGTCATGCTCCTAATAAATATTGCAATTTAATTTTATTTTAGACTCATACAAATAAATTCACTAGAATGTCAAGCTTTAGATAGTTGAATTGAAGTATCTTTGAAATTAATTTTACTCAATGGAGCATTCAAAGAATTATTTTATGAAGAAATTTAAAGGAAAATTTTAATTTACTCTGATAAAAACAAAATCCATTTCATCAATGACATTTCAAACTTATAAAAAAATTGTTCGAAATTTTAAAATCCTTTTGTTTAATTTTAATGATATGAATTTGAGGAGTGAATGCATTATGACTAATATTTATGTTTACATTTTGAATAACTTTTTGATAATGAGTTTTCTTTTGTCTGACCAGTTGAGCCCTTCAGCTCCACTCATCATAATTATTACGAGATATAAGAATGAGTTTATATGATTTTCCCAATGGATTACTTAGGTTGAATATAGATTTACTAAGCATCAAAGACGTGTCTAACGAACCAAATACAAAAAATAAATGAAAATTTTATTTAAACAAACTTTTCTCATTTTTACCCTGATTATTCCAATATAAATGAATTAAAAAAAATTCAATCAAACGCTTGCTATATATAATGTGCTCAAGATGGATTGATTAGGATCTAAGCTAAAAAATGGATGAAAATTGAATAATACCAGAGAGTAAATAAAGGCAATACTTAGAATATGCGAAAAACCTTATAGAACGAATTGAATTGCCTATATTCAAATAATTAAGAAAAATCTTAATGAAAGAAAAGATAAAGAAAAATTTAGAATTATCTAATCAAGATTTTCCTTTTCATTCAGACCTAGCAATATTTTTGCTCATAAAGTTTGATATTTTAAAAACATTTTTTAGATAAGGGAAAATCGATTTTTGACTTGAATTAGTAAATTAAATTTATAACACAATCCATATTTATCATTTGATCCTTTGAAATATTTTATACTGAGATTA
>Ga0182742_1001826_pt1 | contig 25703 bp, 27 predicted proteins | sample eDN5th37CBELigMG_FD_128880 | JGI IMG/M metagenome (GOLD analysis project Ga0182742, IMG submission 128880) | Enriched Miracle-Growth compost microbial communities from Emeryville, California, USA - eDNA 5th pass 37_C BE-Lig MG (version 2)... ...
ACTCCCGCAAAGCTGTGCGGGCCCGGGCGAGCTCGGCCTCGGCCCGACGGGCCTCGTCCTCGGCGGCCGCGGCACGAGCCCGAGCCTCTTCCAGCGCGCCGGCCGTGGCCCCGGCGCCGGCCACGCCGACGCGCCAGCCGCCGGCGGCGAACCGGTCGCCTCCGCGGGTGACCACGACCGCGCCCGGGTGGCGGCGGGCGACCTGGAGCGCCTCCCGCCAGTCGCCCTCGACCGCCACGGCCCCGGCCAGCAGCCGGTCGACCAGCGCGGCGACGGCCGGGTCGGCGGTGCGGACGTGCGCCCGCACCGGCTCGCCGGCCGCGGGCGGCGCCGCCGGCAGGGCGGGCTCGCCCAGCGCCAGCACCGCGCCGGAGGCGTCGGAGGCGTGGAGGTGCTCGAGCGCGGCGGCCGCGGCCGCGCCGTCGCGCACCACCACCGCCGCGAGGGCTTCGCCGGCGGCCGCCTCGAAGGCTTCCTGCCAGCCCTCGTCGACGGCCACCAGGTCGAGCAGCGTGCCGATCACCCCGTCGACGCCGGCGAGGCGCTCGGCCCCGGCCCGGGCGCGGGCCTCGTCGAGGGCCAGCGCGAGCGCATCGGCCCGGGCCCGCCAGGCGTGGCGCTCGGCGTCGGCCTCGCGGCGGGCGCTGTCGGCCCGGTCGACGGCCTGCTCGGCCGCTTCGCGGGCGGCGGCGACGGCGTGCACCTCCTCGGCCAGCGGCGCCTCGGCGGCTTCGGCCTCGGCCAGCTCGGCTTCGACCTGGGCGACCTCCGCGGCCTGCCGGTCGGCCTTCTCGCCCAGCCCTTGCAGGCGGGCGGCCACCCGGCCCAGCTCCCCCTCGCCGCGGTCGAGGGCGGTGCGCAGCGCGCCGATCTCGCCCCGCAGCTCGGCGGCCCGGCCGTCGGAGGTCGGCAGCCCGTCGCCCCAGAGCGCCTCGACCTCGGCCCGCTCGGCGGCCAGCGCGGCCTCGGCCTGCTCCAGCTCGGCGGCCGCCGGCACCAGCCCGGCGGCCTCGGCCTCGACCTCCTCGAGCTCGGCGTGGAGGCGGGCCGCTTCGGCCTCGAGGGTGGCGACCACACCGGCGTCGAGCAGGCCCCCGCGGTCGCGCTCGATGCCGCGGCGGCGCTCGGCCAGCAGCGCGGCCAGGCCCCGGGCCCGCTCCCGCACCGACTCGGCCCGCACCAGGGTGTCGCCGAGATCGAAGCCGCCGAGGGCGGAGAGCTCGGCTTCGGCGGCCAGGACCGCGGCGTCGAGCCGGCCCAGCTCCTCCTTGCGGGCCGCCTCGTCGCCGGCCAGCGCGGCGCGGTCGCGGGCCAGGTTGGCCAGCCGCGAGCGCAGCGCGCCGACCTCACGGCCGGCGAGATGGACCCGCAGCGCACCCAGCTCGGCCACCAGCTCGCCGTGGCGCCGGGCGGCCTCGGCCTGGCGCTCCAGCGGGCGCAGCTGCCGGCGGACCTCCCGCAGGAGGTCCTGCAGGCGCACCAGGTTCCCCTCGGTGGCGTCGAGGCGGCGCTGGGCCTTCTCCCGACGGCGCCGGAACTTGAGGACGCCGGCGGCCTCCTCCACGATCATCCGCCGGTCCTCGGGCCGGGCGTTCAGGACGGCGTCGATCTGCCCCTGCGAGACGATGACGTGCTGCTGGCGGCCGACGCCGCTGTCGGAGAGCAGCTCCTGCACGTCGAGCAGGCGGCAGGGGACGTTGTTGATGGCGTACTCGCTGTCCCCGCTGCGGAAGAGGGTGCGGCGGACCGTGACCTCGTTGAACTCGATCGGCAGCAGGCCGGCGGAGTTGTCGATCGTGAGCGCCACCTCGGCCCGGCCGAGGGCCGGCCGCTTGGCGGTGCCGGCGAAGATGACGTCGTCCATCTTCTGGCTGCGGACGCTGCTCGGCGCCTGTGCCCCCAACACCCAGGCGATGGCGTCCACGACGTTGGACTTGCCGCTGCCGTTCGGTCCCACCACGACCGTCACCCCCGGCTCGAGCTCGAGCGTGACGGGGTCGGCGAAGGACTTGAACCCCTTCAGGGTCAACGACTTCAGGAACACGCGCCGCCGACCCTAGCGGCGCCCGCCCCGCGCCCCAGGGACCCCGCACCCTCTCACTTCTGGCAGCTTCGGCAGGAGAACGAGGAGCGGTTGCCGAGGCGGAGGCGCTGGACGGGCGCGCCGCAGCGCGGGCAGGGCAGGCCCTCGCGGCCGTACACCCGGTGGGCGCGCTGGAAGCCGCCGGTGCGGCCGTAGAGGTCGACGTACTGGGCGTCGGCCAGCGACGAGCCCCGCGCCTCGACCGCCGCCCGCAGGACCTTCGGCACCACCCGGGCCACCTTGCGCACCTCGGCCGCGGTGAGCGACCCGCCCGGGCGGAACGGGTGCACGCCGGCTTCGTGCAGCACCTCGTCGGTGTAGATGTTCCCCAGCCCGGCCACCCGGCGCTGGTCGAGCAGCACCGCCTTCACCGGGGCCCGTCGCCCGGCCAGCTGGCGGGCCAGGTCGGCCGGGGAGAGCCCGGGCTCGAGCGCGTCGACGCCGAGCCCGGCCAGCTCGGGCCGGTCGGGGCCGGTCACGAACAGCTCGCCGAAGGTGCGCGGGTCGACGAACCGCAGCACCCGCCCGTCGTCCAGGGCGAGCACGGCGTGGGTGTGCGGCGGCGCAGGCCGGGCGGGGTCCTCCAGGCGGAGCTGGCCCGACATGCGCAGGTGCACCACGAGCACGGTGCCGTCGTCCAGCTCCACCAGCAGGAACTTGCCGTGGCGCCCCACGGCGCGGATCCGCCGACCCGCGACCGCCTCGACGACCTCGTCCGGAGGGTGTCGTCGCACGGTGCGGGCGCCGGTCACCGTGGCGGCGTCGACCCGCCGGCCCACCACCTCGGCCGCCAGGTCGCGCCGAAGCACCTCGACCTCGGGCAGCTCCGGCACGTCAGCGCTCGCCGGCAGCGGCGTCGTCGGCGACGGCCGCCACGGTGCCGGCGTGCGCCGCGGTGCCCTGCCCCGGCTCTCCCTGCCCGGCGCCGGCATCGCCGTCGGCCCCGTTGGCCACCTCGACGCGCAGCGCCTCCTCGCTCAGGAGGCTCCAGGCGGCCCGGGCCGCAGCCTGTTCGGCCCGCTTCTTGGAGCGGCCCTGGCCCCGGCCGAGCACCCGGTCGCCCACCACGGCCCGGGCGCTGAACTCCTTGGCGTGGTCGGGCCCGGCCTCCTCGATCTCGTAGCGCACCGGGGCACCGAGGTCGCGCTGGGCCTGCTCCTGCAGCAGCGTCTTGAAGTCGAGCCCGCGCAGGCCCTGCACCGCCTCGGCCACCCGGCCCTCCATGAGCCGCAGGACCAGGGCGTAGGCGGCCTCGATGCCGCCGTCCAGGTAGACCGCGCCGATCACGGCTTCGAGGGCGTCGGAGAGGATCGACGGCTTGTGCCGACCTCCCGCGGCGTCCTCGCCCTTGCCGAGCAGCAGCGCGGCGCCCACGTTCAGCTCCACCGCCACCTCGGCCAGGAAGGCGGCGTTCACGACGGCCTTGCGGGCGTCGGTGAGCTGGCCCTCGCTCAGCCCTTCGTAGGTGCGGTAGACGTGGTCGGCCACCACGAAGCCGAGCACCGCGTCGCCCAGGAACTCGAGCCGTTCGTTGGACGGCTCCCCGGGTTGCTCGGCGCACCACGAGCGGTGCGCCATGGCGCGCGCCAGCAAGCTCGGATCCCGGAACTCCCACTGCAGCGCGTCGGCCAGCGCGGCGAGGGCCTCCGGAGACGGGCCGGGCGCGCGGGGCGGCGCGGCGGACCTCCTAGCCGACCCGACCGTGGACGTAGTCGACGGCGTCGCGGACGGTCTTCAGGTCCTCCATGTCCTCGTCCTCGATCCGGAAGCCGACGGTGCGCTCGCCCAGCTCCTCCTCGAGGGCCTCCACGAGCTCGATCAGCGCGAGCGAGTCGGCCTGGAGGTCGTCGGCGAAGGACGCCCCCTCGGTGATCTCCGAGGGGTCGATCTCCAAGATGTCGGCCAGTCGGTCACGGATGAGCTCGAACACGGCCTGGCGATCCATCGGGCTCCGCTCCACGTGGGTCTCGGCCGGCACCTTGGCGACCTCCGAGGTCAGGGACTAGGGGCGCAGCGATGCTACCGCCGCGACCGGTCAGACGGAGACCAGGCTGTCAACGGTGCCGTAGCCGTTGGCCTCGAAGGCGTCGGCCGCGGGATCATCGGCCCACTCGCCGCCCTCGAGCAGGTAGCGGAACCGGTAGGTCCGCCCCGGCGCCAGCTCGATGGCCACCGAACGGGTGCCGTTGGAGCGCTTGCGCAGCGGGTGGGCCAGGGGGTCCCAGCCGTTCCAGTCGCCCACCACCGACACGGCGCGACCCGGGTCGGGCACCGCGAACGTGAGCTTCACCCGGCCGTTGCGCCGCTCTCGACGGATCATCTGCCTCGTCCCTCCTCGTGTCCGAGGCCGTCTCGACCCCGGCCGGGCGCAGCATGACCGCCGGTCGCCGGAGGGTGGTGGATGCCCGGTCAGCCCGGCGACAGGGTGTGACGGGGAGGCGTTCGGGCTCAGGCGCCCTGGGCGACGGCCGCCCGGAGCCGGCCCACCAGATCGGCCTCCACCATCTCCCGGGCCACGGCGATGGCGTTGAGGATGGCCCGCGCCGAGGAGGACCCGTGGCTGATGATGCAGACCCCGTCGACGCCGAGCAGCATCGCCCCGCCGTAGGTGTCCGGGTCCATCGACTGGTACAGGGGCGTCAGGGCGGGCAGCAGCTGCTGGGCCGCGGCCTCGGCCTGGGGGGAGGAGCCGAAGGCGGTCAGCAGCGCCTCGATCAACCGCCGGACCGTGCCCTCCATGGTCTTCAGCACCACGTTGCCGGTGAAGCCGTCGGTGACCACGACGTCGACGTCGGTGCTCATGATGTCGCGGCCCTCGACGTTGCCGACGAAGCGCACGCCCGGCGCGGACGCCAGGAGCTGGTGGGTCTCCTTCACGAGCGGGGTGCCCTTGGCGGCCTCCTCGCCGATGGAGAGCAGCCCCACCCGGGGCTCGGCCACGCCGAAGCGCTCCCGGGCGTACACCGAGCCCATCTGGGCGAACTGCACGAGCCACTCCGGCTGGCACTCGGCGTTGGCGCCCGCGTCGAGGAGGATGGTGGGCGTCGAGCCCGGCACCGGGATCGGCGTGGCGATCGCCGGCCGGCTCACGCCCCGGATCCGGCCCATGCGCAACAGGGCGCTGGCCATGGTGGCGCCCGTGTTGCCGGCGCTGACCATGGCCGAGGCCTTCCCGTCGCGCACGGCCTCGGCGGCGCGGACGAGGGAGGAGTCCTTCTTCCGGCGCACGCCCTGCGCGGGGTCCTCGTCCATGGCGATGACCTCGCCGGCTTCGAGGACGGGCAGCTCCCCGGCCAGGGGGGCCAGCTGGGCCGACGGCCCCACGAGCACCACCGGGACGCCGAGCTCGGCGACGGCGCGCTGGGCGCCGGCGACGACCTCGCCGGGCGCCTTGTCGCCCCCCATGGCGTCCAGGGCGACGGGCAGCATCGACGGCAGCGGTTCGGGTGCGGGTGACGCGCTCAGTCGACGTCGATGGCCTGGCGGCCGTTGTACCACCCGCAGCTGTTGCACACGACGTGCGGCAGCTTGGTGGCGCCGCAGCGCGGGCAGACGCTGCGCGGCGGGGTGCCGAGGCGCCAGGCCGACGCCCGGCGGCTACGGCTCTTCGCCTTGGAGGTCTTCTTCTTCGGGACGGCCATCGTGCAGTTCCCTCTCGGAGAGCGGCCCGTCGACGATAGCGGGCCGGAGCCGAACCCGTCGAAACCGGCGCGGTCGAGCCGACCGAGACGTCCGGCTCAGCCCTCGTCGGCGGCGTCGAGCCGGAGGTCGCCGAGGGCGGCCCAGCGGGGATCGAGCTGCTCGTGGTGGTGCCCTTCGGGCTCCTGGTTGAGGTCGACGCCGCACGTGGGGCACAGCCCGGCGCAGTCGGGCCGGCAGACCGGCGCCAGGGGCAGCTCCAACATGAGGGCGTCGCGCACCAGCGGCACGAGATCGACCTGCTCGCCCTCGAGCGCGAAGGCGTCCTCGTCGACCGCCCGGGACGGGTCCTGGAACAGCTCCCGCACGGCCACGTCGAGATCGCCCTCCGCCCGCTCGAGGCAGCGCCGGCACTCCCCTTCCCAGGGCGCCCGGACGTGGCCGGTGGCCACGATGCCGTCGGTCATCGACTCGAGCTCGAGGTCGACCTCCACGAACGTGCCGTCGGGGATCCGCGTGTCGATGACGGCCACGCCCTCCACCGGGATCCGCTCCTGGACGTGCAGCCGGCTGGCCGGCCGGCGCAGCAGCTCGGCGACGTTGACCAGGAAGCGGTCGGCGTCGCCGCGGCTCATCGCGCTTCGTCCTGGTCGAAGAAGGCGTTGGCCGCGTCGGGCTCGGCCGGCGCAGGCGCCTCTTCGCGCGGCAAGGCGGTGGCGGTGAGCCGCTGCCGGCCGGCGGCCACCGTCTTCATGACCCGCTCGAGGATGATCTCGAAGCTCCCGAGGCGCTGGTCGCAGAAGTCCTCGACCTCGTGGCGCATGCGGTTGGCCTCGGCTCTGGCCGACTCCACGATCTGGCGGGCGCGGTGCTCGGCGGCCCGCACCACCTCGGTCCGCTGGACCATGCGCTCGGCCTGCGCCCGCGCCGCCTCGAGGATGTCGTCGCCCTCCCGGCGCGTCTTGGCCAGGTACTCGTTGCGCTCCCGGAGCATCCACCGGGCGGCCCGCAGCTCCTCCGGGAAGCGGGCCAGCGCCTCGTCGAGGAGCTCGATGACCTCGTCGCGGTTGATCATGGCCGACGACGACAGCGGCATCGTCTTGGCCGACGACACGACATCGATCGCCCGCCGCAGCAGCTGCTCGGTGTCGCTGATGCGCTGGAGGTCGGGCTCGTCGCCCACGGGGCCGCCGTTCACGACGCGAACCTCTCGGCCAGCCGCTTGGCCACGATCGGCGGCACCATGCCGCTGATGTCGCCGCCGTGGGCGGCGATCTCCCGGATGTAGCGGGACGCCAGGAAGGCGTGCTCGGGCGCCGTGGGGAGGAACACCGTGCGCACGCCGGAGACGGCGAAGTTGGTCTGTGCCATCTGCAGCTCCACCTCGAAGTCGGAGGCGACCCGCAAGCCCTTCACGATCATGTCGACGCCCAGGTCGCGCGCCGCGTCGACCACGAGGCCGTCGCAGGCGACGACCTCCACGTCGGTCAGGTGGCCGACCGACTCCTGCCACAGCGCCACCCGCTCCTCGGCCGTGAACAGCGACGTGGCCTTCTGGGGGTTGTGCATCACGGCGACCACGACCGGGCCGAACAACGCCGCGGCCGTCTCCACCACCGCGAGGTGGCCGTTGTGGGGCGGGTCGAACGACCCTGGGTAGAGCGCCTTGGACACGTTGGGGGCCTCCGCGCCGTGCGTCACAGGCGGCGCACGAACGTGACCACGGTACCGCCGTAGCGCTTCGACCTCACAAGCGTCCACCCTGGTCCGGGGTCCAGGGGCCGGTCGGACTCGGCGACCACGAGGTCGGCGTCGAGGGCGGCCAGGAGCTCGGACCAGCCGTCGAAGGCGTAGGGCGGGTCGACCAGCGCGAGGTCGAACGGCCCGTGGGGCCGGGCCACGAACCGGCCGACGTCCTCGCCGACCACCGTGGCCCGGTCGGTCAGGCCGGTGCGGGCCAGGTTGGCGGCCAGCACCCGCCGGGCCGCCGCGTCCCGCTCCACGAACGTGCAGGAGGCCGCGCCCCGGGAGAGGGCCTCGATCCCGAGGGCGCCGCTGCCGGCGAAGAGGTCCACCACGCGTGCAGCCTCGACGGCGTCGAGGGAGCCCAGGGCGTTGAAGACGGCCTCCCGGACCCGGTCCGCGGTGGGCCGGGTGGCCCGGCCCGGCGGGGCCTGCAGCGGGCGGCCCCGAGCCGATCCCGCCACCACGCGCACGGCGCCCGACGGTAGCCCGGGGTTGCCGTTCCCCGGGCCCGTGCCAGGGTGGGGGCCATGGCCGACGACGCCTGGCCCGACGACGGGACCGACCTGGCCCCCGACCCGGTGATCACCTGCATCGACTGCGGCGGCCCGGCCCACCTCCTGACCGAGGCCCCCGAGTTCGGCTGGGCACCGGGCGACGTGGCCGTCTACCGCTGCCGGGACTGCGGCGACCGCTGGGACCTGGTCGTCCCCGAGGTCGACGACCCCTAGCGACCCCGAGGGGTGCCGTGGCACCCGCAACCCCGCCGCCGCGAGGGACCGGGCGACGCGCGTGGCATCCTTGGAGGACGGCGTGGTCGGCAACGCCGTTGCGAACACCGGAGGATGGTCAGGTGGGTTTCAAGGTCGGGGACCGGGTGGTCTACCCGCATCACGGGGCCGCGGTCATCGAGCGCAAGGAGAAGCGCGAGATGTTCGGCGAGACCGTGGAGTACCTCGTGCTGCGCGTCACCCACGGCGACCTGATGCTCATGGTGCCCGTCGACAAGGCCGAGGAGGTGGGCATCCGCCCGCCGGTGAGCCGCGACGAGGTGGAGGACATCCTCAACGTGCTCGCCAAGAAGGACGCCCGGATGCCCTCCAACTGGTCCCGGCGGTTCAAGAACCACCTGGAGAAGCTGAAGTCCGGCGACGTGTACCAGGTGGCCGAGGTCGTGCGGAACCTGTCGCTGCGCAGCCGCGACAACGGCTTGTCGAGCGGCGAGAAGTCGATGCTGGTGAACGCCCGGCGGGTGCTGGTGTCGGAGCTGTCGTTCTCGCTCGACACCACCGAGGACGAGGTCGAGAAGCAACTCGACACCGTCCTCGCCTGACCCTCAGCGAGTCAGCAGCGCAGCTCAGCTGCGCAGCAGCCGGTCGGCGTCCTCCTCGCTGAGGAGCGCCCGCACCTCCTCCGCGAGCTGGGGGTGGCCGGCGAGGTGGGGGTCGGCGTCAACGATGGCGAACGCCTCGGCCCGGGCCACCTCCACCCACTCGCGGTCGCGCCGCAGCGACGCCAGCTTCAGGTCGTTGCGCCCCTTCTGCTGCACGCCGAACAGGGTGCCCTCCCCGCGCAGCTCGAGGTCGACCTCGGCCAGCTCGAAGCCGTCGGTGGTGCGCACCAGCGCCTCCAGGCGGGGTGACTCGACGACGTCGGGCCGCGCCAGCAGGTAGCACCACGACGCGGCCGCGCCCCGCCCCACGCGGCCCCGCAGCTGGTGGAGCTGGGCGATGCCGAACCGGTCGGCGTCGAGCACGACCATGACCGTGGCGTTGGGCACGTCGACGCCCACCTCGATCACCGTGGTGGCCACCAGCACGTCGAGGTCGCGGTCGCGGAAGCGGTCCATGGTGGCCTGCTTCTCGGCCGGCGGGACGCGCCCGTGCAGGATGCCGAGGCGCAGGTCCCGCAGCGGCCCGGCCGCGAGCCGCTCGTAGGTCTCCTCCGCCGAGGCCACCTCGAGCTTCTCCGACTCCTCCACCAGCGGGCACACCACGTAGGCCTGGCGCCCGGCGGCCACCTCCTCGCGCACCTTGGCCCACGCCACCTCCTCGGCGTCGGGCCCGGTGGGCCACACCGTGGTGACAGGCGTGCGGCCCGGGGGCAGCTCGTCGAGCACGGACACGTCGAGGTCGCCGTAGACGGTGATGGCGGCCGTGCGCGGGATGGGCGTGGCCGTCATGACGAGCACGTCGGGCAGCACCTCGCCGGCGCCCTTCTCGCGCAGGGCGGCCCGCTGCTCGACGCCGAAGCGGTGCTGCTCGTCGATGACCACCACGCCGAGGGACCGGAAGCGGACGCCCTCCTCGATGAGGGCGTGGGTGCCGATCACGATGTCGACCTCGCCGTCCTGGAGCCCCGCCAGGAGGCGGCGGCGCTCGGCCGCGGTGGTGCGGTGCGTGAGCAGCTCCACCCGGAGCGGCCGGTCACCGAGGAGGCTGCCGGGGTCGGGCACCGACAGGTCGGCCAGCAGGTGGCGCACGCCGGCGGCGTGCTGCTCGGCCAGCACCTCGGTGGGGGCCATCAGCGCACCCTGGTGGCCGCCCTCCACCGCGGTGAGGAGCGCGGTGACAGCCACCACGGTCTTGCCGGCGCCCACGTCGCCCTGGAGCAGCCGGTGCATCGGGTGCGGGCCCGCCAGGTCGGCGTCGATCTCGGCGATGGCCCGCTGCTGGGCGCTCGTGAGCGGGAAGGGCAGGCGCTCGTGGAAGCGGCGCACGAGCTCGCCGCCCACCGCGTGGCGCAGGCCGCGGCTCTCCTGCTCCAGCGCCCGCTTGCGCAGCACCAGGGCCAGCTGCACGCGCAGCAGCTCGTCGAAGACCAGCCGGCGGCGGGCCGCCGTGACGTCGGCCATCGCGTCGGGGAAGTGGATCTGCTCCACGGCTCGCTGCCGGTCGACGAGGCCGTGGCGGGCCAGCACGTCGGGCGGCACGGGGTCGGCCAGGCCGCGCCGGCGGCAGCGGGTGAGCGCCTCCTCCGCCCAGTCGGCGAGCTCGCGGGTGTAGACACCGGCCTTCTCCGACTGGGGGTAGACCGGCACGATCCGGCCGACCCGGTTGCCGATGAGGTCGACCAGCGGGTTGGTGAGCTGGAGCCGGCCCCGGTAGGTGTCGGCCTTGCCCGACACGGCGATCTCCATGCCCGGCTGCAGCTGGCGCTCCCGCCACGGCTGGTTGAAGAACACCAGGAGGAGGCGGCCGGTGCCGTCCCCGGCCTCGACGTTCACCATCGGCCGGCCCCGGCGGGGCTGGCGCTTGGTGACGGACCGCACGGTGACGAGCAGCACGGCGTCGTCGCCCGGGCGCACGTCGCCCACCTGCACCATGCGGGTGCGGTCGATCCAGCGGTGCGGGTAGTGCGTCAGCAGGTCGAGCACCGAGGTGATGCCGAGGGCGGCGACCTTCTCCCGCTTGCGCTCGCCCACGCCCTGGAGGCGCCCGATGTCGATGGCGGCGAGGTCGGGCAGGGTGAGCGGCCCGCTCGTGGCCGTGCCTGAGGTGGGCGCGGAGGTCGGGCGCGCCGGGCTCACTCGATCCCGAACAGGTACGGGTAGAGCGGCTGGCCGCCCCGGTGCACCTCGACGGCGACGCCCGGCCGGTGCTCGGTCATCCAGGCCTCGATGGCCCGGCGGTCGGCGTCGGACGCGCCCTCGCCTTCGACCACCGTGACGATCTCGTGGCCGGGCGCCACCAGCACCTCGAGCAGCGCGCAGGCGGCGCCGGCGAGCGTGGCGTCGACGGCGCGGATGCCGTCGCGGCTGAGGCCCAGCCAGTCGCCGGCCCGGATGGGACCCGCGGGCGACGACGAGTCGCGCACCGCTCGGGTGACCTCGCCGGCGACGAGGCCGGCGGCCGCCGCACCCATGGCGGACGCGTTCACGTCGACGTCCTCGTCGGGGTCGTAGGCCACCAGGGCCGCGAAGGCCTCCGGCACGCTGCGCGTGGGCACGACGCGCACCTGCTTGGCGCTGAGCCCCACCACCTGCTCGGCCACCGGCACGATGTTCTTGTTGTTCGGCAGCAGCACCACCTGCTCGGCGGGGCACGCGTCGACCGCGGCCAGGAGGTCGGCGGTGGAGGGGTTCATGGACTGGCCCCCGGCCACCACCTCGTGCACGCCCAACGAGCGGAGGATGCGCTGCAGGCCGTCGCCGGTGGCCACCGCCACCACCCCGGTGCGGACCGACTGGGCCGGCGCGGCGCGCCCGCCACGGTGGTCGTCGTCGCCGGCGGGGGCCCACGGCTCCTCGTGCCGGCCCTCCACCTGCTCGTGGAGGTCCGTGACCCGGATCTGGTGCGGGCGACCCTCGGCGATGGCCGCCTCGATCGACCCGCCGATGTCGTCGGTGTGGATGTGGCAGTTCCACAGGCCGTCGCCGCCCACCACGACGATCGAGTCGCCGAGGCGCGACCAGGCCTCCTTGAACCGGTCCATGCGGTCGTCGGCGGCGTCGAGGAGGAACATCACCTCGTAGCGCGGGCCCGCCGCGGTGGCCTCGCCGTGGGCGGGCGCGTCGACGTGGGCGGGCGCCGACCCGGCGGGCTCGTGGGGCACCACGGGCGCGGGCGGCAGGGGCCGGCCGTCGATCACGTGGAGCGCGGCATCGAACAGCAGCACGAACCCGGCGCCGCCGGCGTCGACCACGCCGGCATCGGCCAGGACCGGCAGCAGCTGCGGCGTGCGGCTGAGGGCGTCGTGGCCGGCCGCCCGGGCCGCCTCGGCCACCTCCACCAGCCCGCCGCCGGCGTCCGCGGCGGCCACCGCGGCGTCGGCCGCCTCGCGGGCCACGGTGAGCACCGTGCCCTCCACGGGCGTGAGCACCGCGCCGTAGGCCGCGGTGGCGGCCGCCCGCAGCGCCGAGGCCAGCGTGGCGCCGTCGACCCCGCAGTCGAGCGCCGGGGCGCGGCACCCCTCGGCGAGGGCCCGGAGGATCTGGGAGAGGATCACGCCGGAGTTGCCGCGAGCGCCCATGAGGGAGCCGTGCCCGATGGCACGGGCCACGTCGGGCAGCGGTGCGTCGGCCGGCACCACGTCGAGCTCGGCGCACACCGACTCCATCGTGAGCGCCATGTTCGTGCCCGTGTCGCCGTCGGGCACCGGGTAGACGTTGAGCCGGTTGATGTGAGCCTGGTGGGCGCGCAGCGCGTCGCGGAAGGCTCGGGCGAGCGCCCGCAGGTCGTGGGCGCCGAGCTGCGTCTGCGTGGCCATCGGTCGGATCGTAACGGGGCCCGGTTGGTCCGCCCTGCTTCTCGCCGGTAGGGTGGTCGACCGTCCCCGCGACGCGTCCTGGGAGAAGTCGTCGACATGGCTGCTGTGTGCGAGATCTGTGGCAAGGGCCCCTCGTGGGGCATGTCGGTGAGCCACTCCCATGTGCGCACGAAGCGCCGCTGGAACCCCAACATCCAGCGGGTGCGGGCCCTCGTCGCCGGCGCGCCCCGTCGGGTGAACGTGTGCACCTCCTGCCTCAAGGCGGGTCGCATCACCAAGCCGACGCGCGGAGCCCGTTCCAGCTCGTGACCACCTCCCGCACCGGGGAGCAAGGTGTGAGGGGGGCGCAGTGACGACCCGGACCAGCGCGTTCGGGACCTTCGACCAGCCCGGCCCGGGGGAGGCCGGCGATAACCTCGACTGCACGTCCTCGTGCCCGTTCCGGAGGCCACCCTCGTGCAAGGCGTGATCAAGTCGTACGACCCCGGCACCGGGGACGGTGTCGTCATCACCGACACCGACCTGCGCGAGTACGACCTGGCGCCCGATGCGCTGGAGGGCTCGGTCTTCCGGATGGTGCGCCAGGGCCAGCGCGTGATCTTCGACCTCGATGCGGCAGGGCGGGCGACGCGGCTGCGGCTCGGCTCGGAGGTCGACATGGGCCTGCCCACGGCGGCGACGGCGCCGTCGATCGAGCCCACCCAGCGATAGCCAGCACGTCCCCCAAGCATCCTCGGAGAGGCCATGACAGCGAGCACCGCGAACCAGAAGCTGAAGGACTGGGTCGAGGAGTGGACGCAGATCCTCCAGCCGGATCGCGTCGAGTGGTGCGACGGGTCCGACGAGGAGTACCAGCGCCTGTGCCAGCAGCTCGTCGAGGCGGGCACCTTCACCCCGCTCGACGCGTCGAAGCGACCCAACAGCTTCTGGGCCCACTCCGACCCGGGCGACGTGGCGCGCGTCGAGGACCGCACCTTCATCTGCTCCGAGCGGCAGGACGACGCCGGGCCCACCAACAACTGGCGCGATCCGGCCGAGATGCGCGCCGAGCTGCTCGACCTCTACCGGGGCGCGATGCGGGGCCGCACCCTCTACGTGGTGCCCTTCTCGATGGGGCCGCTCGGCTCGCCGATCGCCCACATCGGCGTGGAGCTCACCGACTCCGCCTACGTGGCCGTGAGCATGCGGATCATGACCCGCATGGGCCAGGGCGCCCTCGACGTGCTGGGCCCCGACGGCGAGTTCGTGCCCTGCGTCCACTCGGTGGGCGCGCCGCTCGAGCCGGGTCAGGCCGACGTCCCGTGGCCCTGCAACCCCGACAACAAGTACATCGTCCACTTCCCCGAGACCCGTGAGATCTGGTCGTACGGGTCGGGCTACGGCGGCAACGCGCTGCTGGGCAAGAAGTGCTTCGCGCTGCGCATCGCCTCCGTGATGGCGCGCGACGACGGCTGGCTGGCCGAGCACATGCTCATCCTCAAGCTCACCTCGCCCAAGGGCGAGACCCGCTACGTGGCGGCCGCCTTCCCGTCGGCCTGCGGCAAGACCAACCTGGCCATGCTCCAGCCCACCGTGCCGGGCTGGAAGGTCGAGACCATCGGCGACGACATCTGCTGGATGAAGTTCGGCGAGGACGGCCGGCTCTACGCCATCAACCCCGAGGCCGGCTTCTTCGGCGTCGCGCCCGGCACCGGGTACGACACCAACCCCAACGCCATGGACACGCTGTGGGGCAACTCGATCTTCACCAACACCGCGCTCACCCCCGACGGTGACGTGTGGTGGGAGGGCATGACCGACGAGCCGCCGGCGCAGGCCACCGACTGGCTGAACCAGCCGTGGACGCCGGAGAGCACCACCCCGGCGGCCCACCCCAACGCCCGCTTCACCGCCCCGGCGGCCCAGTGCCCGTCGATCGCCCCCGAGTGGGAGGACCCCAAGGGCGTGCCGATCTCGGCCATCCTCTTCGGCGGCCGCCGGCGCACGGTCGTGCCGCTGGTGAACGAGGCCTACTCGTGGGAGCACGGCGTGTTCCTGGGGTCGATCATGGCCAGCGAGACCACCGCCGCCCAGGCCGGCGCGGTGGGCAACCTGCGCCGCGACCCCTTCGCCATGCTGCCCTTCTGCGGCTACCACATGGGCGACTACTTCGCCCACTGGTTGAAGATCGGCAAGGCCACCGACGCGTCGAAGCTGCCCAAGCTGTTCTTCGTCAACTGGTTCCGCCGGGACGACGACGGCCGCTTCCTGTGGCCGGGCTTCGGTGAGAACAGCCGGGTCCTCAAGTGGGTGTTCGAGCGGGTGAGCGGCGACACCGAGGCGGTCGACACGCCGATCGGGCGGCTGCCCACGCTCGACGCGCTCGACACCGAGGGCCTCGACGTGCCGCGGGACGACCTCGAGAAGATCCTGTCCGTCGACGCAGAGGGGTGGCGCCAGGAGGTGCCGCTCATCGAGCAGCACTTCGCGGTGTTCGGCAACCGCCTGCCCGACGCGCTGCGCGACGAGCTGCGCGAGCTCGAGAAGCGCCTGGCCGGCTGACCGTCGCGGCGTCGCCGCCGCGTGCACGTCGTCCCACGCCCCGGCCGGACCACCCGGCCGGGGCGTGGCGCGTCCGGAACTGGCGCCCGGTCCGGCAAGACCCCCGGTACGCTGCCCCTTCCCTGGCAGCACCGGGAGGCACCGGGAGGCAGAGCCGATGGCCGTCAGCGCGTACATCCTGATCCAGACCGAGGTGGGCAAGGCGGCGCGGGTCGCCACCGAGGTGCGGGCGGTGGAGGGCGTCGTCGCCGCCGACGACGTCACCGGCCCCTACGACGTCATCGCCAAGGCCGAAGCCGCCACCGTCGACGACCTCGGCCGGATGGTCGTCAGCCGGGTGCAGATGATCGACGGCATCACCCGCACCCTCACCTGCCCCGTCGTCAACCTCTAGGCCGCCGTGCCGATCGAGCGAGTGTGATCGAGGTCATCGCCTTCGACGGAGACGACACGCTCTGGCACACGGAGTCCGTGTTCGAGCTCACGCAGGCCCGCTTCCGGGAGATGCTGTCGCCCTGGTGCAGCCCGGAGGACATCGACCGCGAGCTGCTCGCCCACGAGATCGCCAACCTCGAGGTGTTCGGCTACGGCATCAAGGGCTTCACGCTCTCGATGATCGAGACGGCGATCGAGCTGAGCGGCGGCCGGGTGGGAGCCGACACCATCCGGGAGATCATCGAGGCCGGCAAGGCCATGGTGGCCCACCCCGTGGAGCTGCTCGACGAGGTGGAGGACACCATCGAGGTGCTCCGCGCCGACCACCGCCTGCTGATCGTGACCAAGGGCGACCTGTTCGACCAGGAGAGCAAGGTGGCCCGCTCCGGCCTGGCCGACCTCTTCGACGGCGTGGAAATCGTGTCGGAGAAGGACGAGGGCACCTACCGGCGCATCCTGAAGGAGCACCGGGTGGAGCCGGAGCACTTCCTGATGGTCGGGAACTCGGTGCGCTCCGACGTGCTGCCCGTGCTCAGCGTCGGCGGCCACGCCGCCCACGTCCCGTACCGGGTCACCTGGGCCCACGAGCTGGTGGAGACCCCGGCCGAGGTGGCCGGCCTGTTCCACGTGCTCAGCTCCATCGCCGAGGTGCCCGCGCTGGTCCGGGAGCTCTCGGTGCGCAGCTAGCAGCTAGCCGAGGATCATCGCCCGGATCCCCAGGCCCATGAGGAAGAGGCCGCCCAGGCCGTAGAGCAGGTAGAGGTGGGGGCGCACCTGCTCCCGGTACGAGTAGAGGATGGCCACCGCGATGAGGGCCACGAAGCCGTAGAACATGTGGAACTCGGGCGCCTCGATGTCCTCGGCGGAGACCAGGTAGACGCCCAGGCCCACCTGCACGAAGATCGCCACCTCCGCCGCGATCGTGAACCACCACAGCGCCCGCGAGCGGGCCGGCGGGAACCAGTGGGCCAGCAGGGCCCACAGGCCCGCGATCGCGTTGGCGATCACCACCACCCAGGCCCAGGCGACGTGCACGTCGAGCACGAACACGCCGGGCACCACGTGCGTCAATACGCGTCCTCCAGGATCGCCCTGGCGTCGAGCTCGCCCACCGGCCGCACGTTGCGCTGCACCGCCCGCTGGCCCTGGGAGAGGCGGGCGACGGCGTCGAGGTCCTCCGCGGCCACGCCGCAGGCCGAGAGCCGCGTGGGCACCCCGGCGCGCTCCAGCAGCCGGGCCACGGCGCCCGCGGCGTCGTCGGGATCGCCGAGGGCCTGGCCGAGGCGGGCCATCGCGTCGGGGACGGCGTCGCCGTTGAAGCGCATCACGTGGGGCAGCAGCACGGCGCTCAGCAGCCCGTGCGGCGCGCCGGCGCGCCCGCCGAGCAGGTGGGCCAGGCCGTGGTGCACGCCCGGGGCGGCGTTCTGCAGCGCCCGCGCCCCCAGCGCGGCGGCGGCCAGCAGCTCGCCGCGGGCGTCGGCGTCGACGGGATCGTCGACCACGCCCGGCAGGGCCCGGGCGATGCCGGCCGCCCCGGCCAGGGCCACCACCTCGGCCTCGGGCGTGCGGACCGGCGAGCAGACCACCTCCACGCACGCGGCCAGCGCGTCGAGCGCCGTGGCAGCCGACGTCACGACGGGCAGGTCGAGGGTGACCTGCGGGTCGTAGACCGCCGCGCCCGGCGCCAGCGTGGGGCCGCCGCCGAGGCTCTTCGTGCGGGTGCGCTCGTCGGTCATCGCGAACGCGGCGGTCAGCGCGGCCGGGGCGTAGGTGGTGGGCACCACCACGTGGGGCAGCGCCGGCCGGTCGACGTGCGAGGCGCCCGGCGTGCCGGCTTCCTGCTCCACGAAGAACGCCACGGCCTTGGCCAGGTCGGCGCACGACCCGCCCCCGAACGAGACCAGCCCGTCGACCCCGTCTCGGCGGGCCTGCAGCAGCGCGCCCTGCACGCTCGAGGTCGGCACGTGCGGGCGGGCCTCGGCGTAGGTGCCGGCCAGCAGCCGGCCGAGCGCCCGCACCACCCGCTCACCGTCCTCACTGGCCTGCCGGCCCGGGCTGGTGACGAGCAGCACACGACGCGCGCCGAGCTCCCGGACCAGCTCGCCCACCCGGTCGACGCCGCCGGCCCCGAACTGCAGGCGCTGCGCCGTCGCGGTGTGCGTCCAGGCATCGGGCCACGGCATGGTCGGCCACCGTAGCGCCGGCGCGGCCGCAGCCGTCAGGGCGCCCCCGGCCCGTCGAGGCCGGCCAGCGCGCGTTCGTGCAGGCCGGGCGGCGCGCCCCGACGCACGAACCACTCGGTGCCAAAGGCCTGCACGAAGCGGTCGGGCGGGAACCCCAACAGGAAGGTGACGTCGCTCACCTGGCTGGCGTGGCACGACAGCGACGACCGCTTGTGCTCCAGGAAGTCGCGCACGTCGACCGCGGTGGTGAGCTCGTGCTCGCGGAGGCCGAACGGCGTGTCGTCGGTGAACTCGTCGAAGCCCTCGAGCGGCTCGCCGGCCGCGGCGGCCTCCGCGGCCCACTGCAGGATGAGGTCGCGGTTGACCGTCGCCTCGTAGACCACGGGCGTGGCAGCGAGCTCGGCCGCCCGGACGCCGACGCGGTGCACCTGGACGTGGTCGGGGTGGCCGTACATGCCCTGGCGGTCGTAGACCACCAGGACGTCGGCGGCCTCCTCGCGCAGGACGTCGGCCAGGCGCGACGCGGCCTCCTCCACCGGCACCCGGCAGAAGGCGTGGTCGTCCTCGTTCTGCGGCCAGCCCTCCATGCCCGAGTCGTGGTAGCCGAGCCGCACGACGCGAGCGACGCCGAGCACCCGCGCCGAGCAGGCCAGCTCGGCTGCCCGCCGGTCGGCCAACCGCTCCCCCGGCGCGAGGTCGTCGGGGGCCTCGCCGAGCTCGCCGTTGGTGGCGACGCACAGCACCACGCGGTGGCCGTCGGCCGCGGCCTTGGCCATGACGCCGCCGGTGAGCATCGACTCGTCGTCGGGGTGGGCGTGGAAGAACACCGCCGTGGCCATCAGACGATCGCCTCCTCGTCGCGCAGGCTCGTGAGCGCGGCCTCGTCGAGGCCCAGCCAGTCGCGCAGGACCTCGTCGGTGTGCTGCCCGGGCTGGGCCGGCGGGCGTTGGATGGCGGCCGGGGTGCGCGACAACCGCGGTGCGGGCGCCGGCTGCACGATCCCCTCCACCTCGACGAACGTGCCCCGCGCCGCGTTGTGGGGGTGCGTCGGCGCCTCGTGCATGGTGAGCACGGGGGCGAAGCAGGCGTCGCTGCCCTGGAGCAGCGCGGTCCACTCGTCACGGGTGCGGGTCCGCACCACCGCGGCGATCCGCTCCTTCAGCTCGGGCCAGCGGGACCGGTCCATCTGGTCGGCGAAGGCCGGGTCGTCGGCCAGGCCCAGCCGCTCCAGGAGCACCGCGTAGAACTGGGGCTCGATGGCCCCGAACGACACGAAGCGGCCGTCGGCGGTCTCGTAGACGTCGTAGAAGTGCGAGCCCATGTCGATGTAGCTGGTGCCGGGGTGGTCGGGGTCGTAGCGGCCCTGCCGCTCCCACCCGAACTGCATGGTCATGAGCTGGGCTGCCCCGTCGACCATGGCGGCGTCGATCACCTGCCCCTGGCCGGAGCTGCGGGCCTCGAACAGGGCGCAGACGAGGCCGAAGGCCAGCACCAACCCGCCGCCGCCGAAGTCGGCCAGGAGGTTCATGGGCGGCAGCGGCACGCCGCCGGGGCGGCGGAGCTGGCCCAGCACCCCGGACAGGGCCAGGTAGTTGATGTCGTGGCCGGCCGTGGCCGCGTAGGGGCCGTCCTGACCCCAGCCCGTCATGCGGCCGTAGACCAGGCGCGGGTTGCGGCCCAGGCACACGTCGGGGCCGGCGCCGAGCCGCTCCATCACCCCGGGGCGGTAGCCCTCGACGAGCGCGTCGGCCCGATCGACCAGCGCCAGGAGCAGCTCCCGGCCTCGGGGGTGCTTCAGGTCGAGGGCCACCGAGCGGCGGCCGCGCGCCAGCACGTCGACCGACGGGCCGGCATCGGGAGGCGGTACCTGGCTCGGGCGGTGCACCCGCACCACGTCGGCGCCCATGTCGGCGAGGAGCATGGCGCAGAAGGGGCCCGGCCCGAGCCCGGCCATCTCCACCACCCGCACGCCGTGCAACGGTCCCATCGACGTCCTCCCCGGCCGGACAAGAGGGGCGATCGTACCGAGCCTCGGGTGGCGCTCAGCGCACGGCGCCGGCCAGGCGGTCGATGGCCGCCGGCGTGCGGGCGCCCCACCAGAACAGGTCCTGCCCGTCGACCTCGACCACCGGCGCCACCTGGCGGAGCTCCTCCAGGTGCGCAGGCCGGAAGGCGTACGGCTCGCTGGGCGCCAGCACGACGTCGGGGCGCCGGGCGGCGGCCTCCTCGAGCGTCACCTCCGGGTAGCGATCGACGGCGTCGGCGAACACGTTCTCCACGCCGACGGCCTCCAGCAGCGACGAGCCGTAGGTCGCCCCCGACAGCGTCATCCACGGCCGGCGCCAGATGGGCACGAAGGCGCGCCGGCGCGGCGCACCGTCGGGTCGGTCGGGTCGGTCGGGTCGGTCGAGTCGGTCGAGTCGGTCGGGTCGGGGCGGGGCGCGCCAGCCCGGCGGCGCCACGCCCACCGCGCCGGCCAGCCGGTCGAGCTCCGGGCCGACGTCGTCCACGCCGCGTATGACGACGACGTGCAGGGCCAGCCCGGCCGCCGCCAGCGCGTCGGCGTCCTCGCGCCGGTTCTCCTCGTCGTTCACGACCACGAGGTCGGGGGCCAGGCCCACGATGGCGGCGACGTCGGGGTTCTTGGTGCCGCCCACCGTCGCGAGGCCGGGCTGCTCGCAGAAGCGGGTGACGGCCACCGGCGTCACGCCCCACGCCACGAGCGTCTCGCTGACCGAAGGGACGAGGCTGACGACCCGCGGCCGCGTCGGGCCCGTCACAACCGCTTCAGCAGCTCGGCCTTCTTGGCGTCGAACTCGGCCTGGGACAGGATCCCCTTGGCCCGCAGCTCGGCCAGGCGCTCCAGCTGGGCGGGCACGTCGTCGGCCGCTCCCGGAGGCGGCGGCGGCAGGTTCGACGGCGCGTGCTGCCGGTGCATCCGCTGGAACTTCCGCTCCTCGTTGGCGTCGGCCTGCGCGTGGATCTCGTTCTGCACCAGCTCCGGATGGCGGATGTTGCTGAACCGCTGCTGGCCGTGCTCGCTGCCGGACTCGATCATCAGGTCGCCGGTGCCGAAGAGCCGCTCCCAGAGCGTCTGGGAGAAGATCACGTTGTTGACCCGCTCCAGCGGGATCTCGATGCCGTGCTTGGCCACGACGCCGCTGCGGTAGATGAGCCGGTCGGTGGTGACCACGAAGTTCGTGGTGGCCCACTTCAGGTAGCGCACCCCCACCCAGCCCGCGGCGAGCAGCAACAGGAACACCAGGAACAGCGTGACCAGCTCGGGCGGGTCGAAGCGCAGCTGGATGACGAGGGTGGCGAGGAGGAGCCCGCCGAGGGCCGCGGCCGGCCCGGCGAAGAACAGCCAGTGCGGGCTGAGGTCGAGCACGACCTCCTCGTCGCGGTTCAGCAGGCGGCGCGGGAAGGCCACCCGCTGATGCTACGCCCAGCCGAGCTCGCGGAGCCGGGCGTCGCTGATGCCGAAGTGGTGGGCCACCTCGTGCACGACGGTGACGCGCACCTGGCGCACCACGTCCTCGAGCGTGCGGCACCGGCGCAGGATGGGTGTGCGGTAGATGGTGATGCGGTCGGGCATGGCGAGGCCGCCGTAGGCCTCGCGCTTGGTGAGCGGCACGCCCTGGTAGAGGCCGAGCAGCCGCCCGCTGCGCGAGTCCTCCTCGACGAAGACGGCCACGTTGTCCATGAGCCGGCCGAGCTCCTCGGGGATGCCGTCGAGGGCCTCGCCCACGAGCTCCTCGAACGTGTCGGGATCCACCTCCACCACGGCGGCGAGGGTAGCGGCGCCGCTCGACGATCGACCTGCGCCGCAGGGCCGTCCCCAGGGCGCCGGCGTTCTCCCCACGCCGTCCCCAAGGCGCTCCCCAGGTCCTCCCCAGGCAGGGCGCCGCGATCCACAACCTTGTCCGGAGATGTGCCGCGTAGGTCGTTGGGCCCCTTGACGCCGCGCACGGGCCCAGGGAGAGTGAGCCCAGCGCGCTCGCCATGAGCACCGCCTCCTCGGGGTCCGGCCGACGGGCCTGCCCCCCGGGAGCTCCGGTGCCCGAGGCGACGGCTCGGCCACGGTTCGCCGTGGCCGCAGCGTTCGGCCGGGACCGCCCGAGCTCCGGGGGTCCCGGTACCGCCGACCGGCGGGCGCCTCCCCACCCGGCGACGCCCGCCGGCGCGGCCCGCGCCGCTCCGCTCCGCGTCCCGGCGGCGCCGTTCGAGCACCATGGTCCCCGTGCCCCCCTCCGACGCCGACCTGCTCGCCGGGCTCGACGAGGACCAGCGCGCCGCCGTCACCTCCGAGGCGGGTCGGCTGGCCATCCTCGCCGGCGCCGGGTCGGGCAAGACGCGGGTGCTCACCCGGCGCATCGCGCATCGGGTCGCCACGGGCACGGCCGACCCGCGCCACGTGCTGGCCATCACCTTCACCCGCCGCGCCGCCGGCGAGCTGACCACCCGCCTGGCCCGGATGGGCCTGCGCGACGGCTGCGTGGCCGGCACCTTCCACGCCGTCGCCCAGGCCCAGCTGCGACGGGCGTGGGCCGACCGCGGCACGGCGCCGCGCGAGCTGCTCGACCGGCCCGCCCGCCTGGTGGCCTCGCTCCTCGGCGAGCAGCGCGCCCCCGCCCGGGAGGGCCTGACGGCGGCGGTGGTCGCCGCCGAGATCGCCTGGGCCAAGGCCCGCCTCGTGACCCCCGACGGCTACCCGGCGGCCGCCGCGGCCGCCGGCCGGCGGACCGGCGCCAGCGCCGAGCGGGTGGCCGAGCTGTACGGCCGCTACGAGCAGACCAAGCGGCGCCGCCGCCTGGTCGACTTCGACGACCTGCTGGTGGCGTGCGTGGCCGCCATGGCCCGCGACCCCGCCTTCGCGGAGGCCCAGCGGTGGCGCTTCCGCCACCTCTTCGTCGACGAGTTCCAGGACGTCAACCCGCTCCAGCTCCGGCTGGTGCAGGCCTGGCACGGCGACGGCGGCGGCGACCTCTGCGTGGTGGGTGACCCCGACCAGGCGATCTACGGCTGGAACGGCGCCGACCCCACCGCGCTCCCCCGGTTCAGCGACCACTTCCCGGGCGCCACCTCCATCCGGCTGCGGGGCAACTACCGCTCCACCCCGCAGATCCTGGCCGTGGCCCACGCCGCGCTGGCCGCCAACCGCGACGCCGGCCCCCCGCCGATTTCGCACCGTCCCGACGGCCCCGTGCCCGAGGTCCACGCCTTCGCCGACGACGCCGCCGAGGCCGCGGGGGTGGCCCGGCTCCTGCGCCGGGCCCAGCGCACCGGCCGGTCGTGGTCGTCGATGGCGGTGCTCGTGCGCACCAACGCCCAGGCCGCGGTGCTGGCCGCCGCCCTCGCGGCCGCTCGGATCCCGCACCGCACGCGGGGCGCGTCGCTGCTCGAGCGGCCGGCGGTGCGGGCCTGGCTGCGCACCGCCGCGCGGTTGCCGACGCCGCTGGCCCTGGCCGCCGCGCTCGCCGACCTCGACGAAGACCTGGCGGCGCTGCGCCCGAGCACCCCCGACGGCCCGGCCGGCAGCGGCGGCGCGGGCCCGGCGGGTCCCGGCGTCGCCGGGGACGCGAGCGGTGACGGCGACGCGGCCGCCGACCTCGCCGCCCTCTCGACCCTCGGCCACCAGTTCGTGCGCCTCGACCCGGCCGGCGCAGGCACGGCCTTCGTGAGCTGGCTGCGAGCGGCGGTCGCGGGTGACCCCGCCGCCGGCGGCCCGGGCGTCGACGTGGTCACCTTCCACGCCGCCAAGGGCCTGGAGTGGCCGGTGGTGGTGGTGGCCGGCATGGAGGACGGCTTGGTGCCCATCCCGCAGCCCGACGCCGCGGGACGAGCCGAGGAGGTGCGCCTGCTCTACGTCGCCCTCACCCGGGCCCACGAGGAGCTCCACCTCACCTGGGCGGGCCGCCGGGCGGTGGGCGGTGGCCCGCCGGTGCCCCGGGAGCCGTCGCCATTGCTGGCCCGCATCGAGGCCGCCGCCTCGCGCTGCAAGGCCGCCGCCTCGCCCGGCGACTGGCGCGACCACCTGGCTCGCAGCCGCGCCGCGCTGGAAGGGGCCGCGCCGAGGCCACGGCCAGGGCCCGGCCCGGGCGAGGGGGCCGACGGCGCCGCTCGTGCGGCGCTCGACCGCTGGCGGGCCAGCACCGCCCGGGCAGCGGGCGTGCCGCCGGCCGTGGTGCTCGACGACGACACGCTGGACGAACTGGCCCGCGCCCGCCCCCGCGACCTGGCCGCCCTGCGGGCCGTACCCGGCCTCGGACCGGTGAAGGCGACGGCGCTGGGACCGGCGCTGCTGGACGTCCTCGCCGCCGCCGCCGAGGCCTGACCATGGGCGAGTCGTACCAAGATGCGCAACGGGGGCCGCAACGGGTGCTTGACTGGCGCCCGCCATGACCCACGTCGTCGTCGATGGATCCAACATCGCCACCGAGGGCCGCAGCGCGCCCAGCCTGCGGCAGCTCGACGAGGCGGTCCGCGCCTACATGGAGGAGTACCCGGACGACTCCGTGACGGTCGTGGTCGACGCCACGTTCGGGCACCGCATCGACCCGTCCGAGGTCCCCGCCTTCGACGAGGCGGTGGAGAACAACGAGATCGTCTCGCCCCCAGCGGGCGCCATCGGCCGGGGCGACGCCTTCGTGCTGCAGATCGCCGACAAGGCCGGCGCCCGCGTCCTGTCGAACGACTCCTTCCAGGAGTTCCACGGCCAGTACCCCTGGTTGTTCGACGAGGGCCGCCTGATGGGCGGCAAGCCGGTGCCCCACGTCGGCTGGGTGTTCGTGCTCCGGGCCCCGGTGCGGGGACCGGCCAGCCGTCGCTCCGTGCGGGACGCCCGCAAGAAGCAACCGCCCCCGCTCCCCTCGGTCCCGCCCACCCCGCCGCCGGGCAAGGCCCGCCGCCGCGGGCGCGACGGCGCGGCGCCCGCCACGCCTGCGCCGACCGCAGCGGCGACGGCGGCCGCCGGCGGGCCGAGCGACGGCGGCGGGCGGAGCGCGGCGCCGGCCAAGAGCGGCAAGCAGCCCGTGCCCCTGAACGACGCCCTGGCCTTCATCGAGTTCATCCCCACCCACCCGATCGGCACGCGCGTGAGCGGGACGGTCGACACCTTCTCCTCCCACGGCGCCTACGTCCGCGTGGGCTCGCTCACGTGCTACGTGCCGCTGCGCTACCTGGCCGATCCCCCGCCGCGCAGCGCCCGCGAGGTGCTGCGGGTGGGCGAGGAGCGCACGTTCGTCGTGGTGGCCTTCGACGCCACCCGCCGCGGCATCGACCTGGCCCTGCCCGGCGCCACCCCGCCGGGGGTGGTGGAGCTGCCTGCGGCCACGCCGGCGGCGGCGACACCCGAGCTCGCTCCGGCGGGCGCAGGCGCGGCGGCGTCGCCGAGCGAGGCCAAGCCGGCTGACGGTCAGCGGTCCCGGCGTCGCCGGGGAGCGAGTGCGGCCGCCGCCGAGGCCGAGGCGGCTGCCGCCGCGGCGCCCGCTGCCACGGCCGCCGACGCCGAACCGGCCGAGCCCGCCAAGCGGACCCGCAAGCCCGCCGCGCCCGAGGCCGCGGGGGCCGAGGCCCCGGCGGCCCCGGCCCCCGCCAAGCGCGCCCGCAAGGCCGCGGCAGCGGCCGAAGCGCCGGCGGCTGCGGCCAAGGCCACCCCCCGCAAGGCGGCCGCCAGGAAGGCGGCCCCCGCCGAGGCGGCCCCGGCGCCCGCCAAGAAGGCCACGGCCAAGAGGACCACCAAGAAGGCCGCCAAGGCAGCCGGCGCCGAGGCCGAGACCCCCACCCCGGCAGCCGCCCCCGCCAAGAGGGCCACGGCCAAGAAGACCACCAAGAAGGCGGCTGCGGCCGCCGCCGCCGAGGCCGAGGCCCCC
>Ga0182742_1001827_pt1 | contig 25703 bp, 17 predicted proteins | sample eDN5th37CBELigMG_FD_128880 | JGI IMG/M metagenome (GOLD analysis project Ga0182742, IMG submission 128880) | Enriched Miracle-Growth compost microbial communities from Emeryville, California, USA - eDNA 5th pass 37_C BE-Lig MG (version 2)... ...
CCCACGTTTCCGCGGGAGCGCGCCGCCTGGGCGGTCGGGCAATGCGCGCGGGCACCGTCCAGGTCGTCTCCGCGGCGACGTGCCCCACGGGGGTGGCACCACGTTTCCGCGGGAGCGCGCCGCCTGGGCGGTCGGGCAATGCGCGCGGGCACCGTCCAGATCGTCTCCGCGGCAACGCGCCCCGCGGGGGTGGCCCCACGTTTCCGCGGGAACGCGCCGCCTGGGCGGCCGGGCAATGCGCGCGGGCACCGTCCAGGCCCCGGGCGTCTCCGCGGCAACGTGCCCCACGAGGGTGGCCCCAGGTTTCCGCGGGAACGCGCCGCCGGGACGCTCGGGCAGTCCGCGCGGGCAGTTTTTCCGGGGCAGGCAGCCTCCGCGGCACGTGCCCCGCGGGGGCGCCATGTCAGAAGGTCGAGCTGCTCGCGCGGGTACCTTCCCGCACCAGGCCGTCTCCGTCGGCACTTGCACGCCACCCGCGGCGACAGGCCGCGCCGGATCCTCAGTGCAGCCGCTTGCGGCTCCGCGCCTCGAAGGCGGCGACGTCGAAGGAGTCGTCCTCGACCAGCCCCTCTTCCCCCGCGACCGCGTCGTCGTCGCCGGCGAAGGGCTCCGCCTCCGACGCCGCCACGGCGGGAGCGACCGCCACGTTGCGCGGCTCGGGAGGTGGCGGGGGCGGCGCGCCGAGGAGCTTGCGGGCGTGCTCGGCCAGGGCGGCTCGGCTCGGCGGCGGCTCGAGCGCAGGGAGGAGCGGCGACTCGTCGAGCTGCCACTTCTCGTACGGCGCGTCGTCGCCCGAGGGCAGCTCCTCGATGAAGCGCGACGGCTTCATGAGGACCCGCTCCCCGTCCCGCGGCGCGGCGAGCATCGGATAGCAGAGGTAGAGCTCGTCCTTGGCCCGGGTGGCGGCCACGTAGAAGCAGCGGCGCTCCTCCTCCTCCCCCGCCACGTCCTTGAGCGCGGGCGCGGAGGGGAAGCGGCCGTCTGCGAGCCACGCCACGAAGACCACCCGCCACTCGAGCCCCTTGGCCTGGTGGACGCTGGAGAGGGTGAGGTACTCGTCGGGGTCCTCTCCCTCGGCCACCTCCTCCGCGGAGAACTCGGACAGCAGCGAGACCTCGCCGAGGAAGGAGCCCACGTCGGGGAACTGGAGCGCGTACTCGGCGAGCTGCCGGATGTCGTCGGCGCGGGAGTCGCCGTTGAGGAACTGCGCCTTGAGGTAGTCCTCGTAGCCCCCTGCGAGCACCGCGTCGAGGGCGCTCGCCGGCTGGGCGAGCTTCGCCGGCGCGGAGACCTCGTGGAGGGTCCGCCTGCAGCGGTCCCACCCCGGCCGTCCCTTGCGCGGCACGAGCTCGGCAAGCTCGGGGCGGAGGAGCACGTCGCGCGGCGAGAGCCGCCCGGTCTGCGCCATCGCCTGGTAGGCCTGCCACAGGGCATCGGCGGTGGTGGAGCCGATGCCGGGGAAGAGCTTGACCAGCCGCTTGAAGGCGAGCTCGTCGTTGGGGTTGACGGCGATGCGCAGGAAGGCGAGCGCGTCCTTGATGTGGGCCTGCTCGAAGAAGCGCACGCCGCTGCGGATGACGAAGGGGATCCCCCGGCGCGAGAGCTCGATCTGGATCTCCATCGACTGGTGGTGCGCGCGGTAGAGGACGGCGATCTCCTTGAGCGGCACCCCCTCGTCGCGCAGCTCGAGGACCCGCTGCGCGATGAAGGACGCCTGCTGCACCGCGTCCCGCGCGGGCACCACGGCGGGCAGGACCCCCGCGCTCTCGCGGAAGGCGCGCAACTCCTTGGCGTACTGGCGCTGGTTGCAGGCGATCGACCGGTTGGCGAGGGCGAGGATCTCCGGGCTGGAGCGGTAGTTGGCGGTGAGCTTGTAGACGCCGCAGCCCGGGTGGCGCGCGGGGAACTCGAGGATGTTGGAGAAGTCGGCGCCGCGGAACGAGTAGATCGACTGGGCATCGTCGCCCACCACGGTGAGGTTGCGGTGGCCCGCCGCCATCAGGTCGACCAGGTCGCCCTGGAGCCGGTTGGTGTCCTGGTACTCGTCGACGAGGATGCAGCGGAACCGCTCCTGCAGGTGGGCGCGGATCTGCGGGTGCTCGGTGAGGAGCAGCTTCCAGTGGAGGAGCAGATCGTCGAAGTCCATCAGGTTCATCTGGACCTTGCGCTCGACGTACCTGCTGGCGGCGAGGAGGATCTCCTCGGTGAGCGTCCCGAACTGCGGCCGCTTGTCGATCACCACCTGGGCGAGCGGCTTCTGCGTGTTGATCGCGGTGGAGTAGAGGTCGATCACCACGTCCGCCTTCGGGAAGCGCTTCTGCCCCACCGCGAAGCCCAGCTCCGCGATGCAGCTCGCCATCAGGTCGGCCTGGTCCTCGCGATCGAGGACGCCGAAGCCCTCGTCGAAGCCGAGGAGCCCCGCGTGCTCGCGGAGGATCTGGAAGCCCACGTGGTGGAAGGTGCCGCCGGTGATGCGGCGGGTGTCCATCCCGGGGATGGCGGAGACGAGCTGGCCCGCCCGCTTGAGCATCTCCTTCGCCGCGCGGTTGGTGAAGGTGAGCAGGAGGATCTGCTCCGGCGGGATCCCGTTCTCCAGCATCCGCGCCAGCCGATAGACCAGGGTGCGGGTCTTCCCCGACCCGGCGCCGGCGATCACCAGGGTGGGCGCCGCGGGGGCCTCGACCACGGCGAGCTGCTCCTCGTTGAGGGCGGCGGCGTAGTCGATCCGGTACGAGGGCGCGACGGCGCTCGCGGGCTTGAGCTGGTAGCGTCTGGTGGCCATGCGGGTGGCGCGAGGGGCTGAACGCGCGTTGCCGACGATATCGGTTCGCCCCCCGCCGGGTCAACGAACTCCCGCCGGCAGGGCAATCCGGAAGGTGACCGATCGACCGGGCTCCGTCTCCGCCCAGATCCGCCCGCCGTGGGCCTCCACCAGCCCCCGGGCGATGTAGAGCCCCAGCCCGAGCCCCCGGACCCGGGAGCGCCGCGCGCTGTCGCTGCGGTGGAAGCGCCGGAAGATGGTGGCCAGCTCCTCCGCGCGCAGACCGTCCCCCTCGTTGATCACCCCCACCACCACCTCGTCGCCCTGGACGCCCAGCTCCACGACGATCGGGCTGCCGGGCGGGCTGTACTTGGCCGCGTTGGAGAGGAGGTTGCCGAGCACCTGCTCAATCCGCTCGGGATCGACCACCAGGAGGGGCAGCGCGCCCTCCTCCACCACCCGCACCGGATGGTCCTGGAGCTCCACCGCGAGCCGCTCGATCACCTCGCGCACCAGCGCGGCGAGATCGGTGGGCTGCATCTCGAGGGCGAGCTGGTTCGACTCGAGCCGCGACGCCTCGAGCAGGTCGGCGGTCATCCGCCCCAGGCGCCGGGCGGCCGCCACGATGTGGACCACCTTGGAGCGGAGGTGGGGCGGCAGGTCCGGGTGCTCGGCGAGGACGCCGGCGAAGCCGCTGATGCTGGTGATCGGCTGGCGCAGGTCGTGGGTGATGAGCGAAGTCCACTCCTCGCGCATCCGCTCCAGCTCCTTGAACGGGCTGATGTCGTCGAAGGTGACCACCGCGCCCGCCTGGCGCCCCGCCGCGTCGACGATGGGCCCGGCGCTGACGACGATGGGGATCTGGGTCCCGTCGAGCCGGCGGAGGATCGACTCCTCCATCGAGACCCGCTCGCCGCGGAGCGCGCGGCTGGAGGGGAGGCTCTCCAGCGGCAGCGGCGTGCCGTCCGCGGCGCAGAGCCGGCCGGCGATCACCTTCCGCGCCCGCACCGGATCGACCGGGTGACCGAGGAGCTCCGCGGCGCGGCGGTTGGCGGTGATCCGCTCCTCCTCCCCCTCCATCTCCACGAGGAGGATCCCCACTGGCGAGCGCTCGATCACGGAGAGGAGCCAGCTCCGCTCGTCCTCCCGCTCGAGGAGGAGCTGCTCCCGCGCACCCGCCTCCCTGGCGCGGGCGGTGACGTCCACCGCCGCGGTGGCGACGCCGGTGATCGCCTGCCATGGATCGCGCACCGGATCGACGGTGAGCTGCCAGGTGCGCTGCTGCCCCTCGATCGTGAGGGTCACCTCCGCCTGGACCGGCTCCCCGCTCTCCATGGCGCGCTGCTTGAGGATCTGCAGCCGCCGCGCCTCCGCGGGCGCGAGGAGCTCGGCGTCGGTCCTGCCGAGGATCTCCTCCTTGCGCCGCACCCGCATCCCGTGGATCCACGTGTAGCGCAGCGCGCGATCCTGCAGCGCCAGCACGATGGGCGCGTTGGCGAGCGCCATCTCGAAGCGCTCCTCGCGGTTGCGGATCCGCGTCTCCTCCCTGGCGCGGAGCGCGACCTCCTCGCGCAGGCGCTCGCCTTCCAGGTAGATCGCCGCCACCCCCACCACCGCGCGCAGCCGGTGGAGCGCCGCGCCGGAGAAGCGCACGTCCGCGAGGAGCACCTCGCCGAAGCTGCTCTCCCCATGGCGGAGCGGCAGGCGCAGCGCGTGGGCGGCCGCCCGCTCGCAGCACGGGCTCCGCTCCTCCACGAGGAGGCTGCCGCTGGAGGAGCATGCGCTCCGCTCCGCGCCGGTCGCCCCGTGGAAGCGCACCTCGACGTGGCCCGCGCCCGCCACCCTGCAGAGCTGGACGGCGATGTTCTCCACCAGCCCGGCGCCGCCCGCCGCCAGCTCCAGGCTGCGGATCGCCCGCCAGGCGCCCTCCCCTTGCGCCTGCAGGCGCAGCCTGCACAGCGCGCCGTCCGCCGCGGCGAGGAACGCATCGAGATCCGGCTCCGCGGCGCCGGTGTCGATCCAGCCCACGCGCGCGCGGCTCTCTCCCGGCATCGATCGTTCGACGAGCCGCGGCGCCTCCGGCCGTTCGCCGCGGCGGAGCGCTCCTTCCGTCGCCTCGGAGAGGCCGCGGCTGCCGAGCAGGTCGAAGCCGTCGTCCCGCGGGACGCGCACGTGGACGCCGCGCAGGCCGCAGCCCTCGAGCGCGTCGAGCAGCGCCTCCGCCCACTCCCCCTGCCCGCTCGCCGCTGCCACCGCGGCGAAGCAGGCCGGCTCCGGCGCCGGGCGGGCGGCCCGCGCCTCCGGGGCGGCCACCGCCACCCGGGCCAGCACGCTCTCCCGCTCCGGCCCGCGCGCTTCGGATCCGGCGTCGTGCATCGGCGCTCTCCCGCGTTTGGACAGCGGAGCGATCTTCGCCCAGGAAGCGACCGGCGGCCAGGTCCCCCCGCGGGTAAGAGACGCGTGCGACCCGCCCGCGTTACCTGGCTTCGCGAAGCAGCACCTGGGGCGCGGTGGCCTTGAGCAGCACGGCGACGCGCCTGCCCGGCTCCAGCGCGAGCGCCTCCCGCGCGTCGGGGGTCACCCGCGCGCGCAGCTCGGCGCCGGCGCAGGCCACCGTGACGAGCAGGCCGCGCTGCAGCGGCGCGATCGCCGCCACCTCGCCCTCGAAGACGTTCCGCGCGGAGGCGCCCGGCGGCGGCGCCCCGGCGAGGAGGAGCGCGCTCCCGTCGAAGGCGAGCCAGCCCGGGCCGGAGAAGGCACCCGCCACCTGGATCGCGAGCGCGCCGTGGCGGAAGAGGGAGAGATCCGCGCCCGCCGGTTCGAAGCTTCCCGCGAGGAGGTTGTCGATGCGGAGGAAGGCGGCCACCTCCGCGCTGGGCGGGCGCGCGAAGATCGTTTCGGGCGGTCCCGCCGCGGCGAGCCTGCCGTCGATGAGGATCGCGAGGTGATCGGCGAGGCGGACGGCTTCCTCGAAGTCGTGGGTGACGAGGAGGACCGGCGTGCCGCCGAGCGCGCCCGGCAGCGAGGCGAGGAGCGGAAGGAGCGCTTCCCGCGCGGCGGGATCGAGGGCGGCGAGCGGCTCGTCGAGGAGGAGGAGCCGCGGGCGGATCGCCAGGGCGCGGGCGAGCGCCACGCGCATCCGCTCGCCGCCGGAGAGGGAGCGGGGATCGCGGCGCGCGAGCCCCTCCGCCCCCACCCGCGCCAGCGCCTCGGCCACCCGCGCGCGCCGCTCCCTGAGGGGAACGCCGAAGCCCACGTTCTCGTCCACCCGCAGGTGGGGAAAGAGGAGTCCGCCCTGCGGCACGTAGCCGATCCGCCGTGCCTCCGGCGGGAGCGCGAGGAGGTCGCGTTCGCCGAGGCGCACCTCGCCGTCGCCCGGGATCACCCCGGCGATCGCCCCGAGCAGCGTGCTCTTCCCCGCGCCGGAGGGGCCGAGGAGGGCGCAGGTGGCGCCGGGCAGGTCGAGATCGATCGGCCCCACCCGGAACGAGCCCGCGGCGGCGCCGACCTGGCGCAGGGAGATCATCGCCGATCCCCCTCGAGGAGCGCCGCGGCGCCCACCAGCACCACCGCCAGCGCGACCAGCACCAGGGAGAGGGAGAAGGCGGTGGCGTCGTCCCCCGCGGAGAAGGCGGCGTAGACCGCCAGCGGGAGGGTGCGGGTGGCGCCGGGGATGCTCCCCGCCACCATCAGCGTGGCGCCGAACTCGCCCAGCGCCCGGCCCACCGCGAGGGCGGCGCCGGCGAGGAGGCCCGGTGCAGCGAGCGGCAGCGTCACGCGCAGGAGCACCCGCGCCGGCCCCGCGCCCAGGGTGCGGGCGAGGCGGGCGTAGCGCTCGTCGACCGCGGAGAGCGCCGGTCGCGCGGCGCGGAGGAAGAGAGGGAAGGCGACCACCGCGGCGGCGAGGGCGGCGGCGTGCCAGGTGAAGACGAGGCCCAGGCCCCCCAGCGGCCCGCGCCTGCCGAGGAGCATCGCCAGGGCGAAGCCGGTGACGGTGGGCGGCAGGACCAGCGGGGCGAGGAGGAGCGCCTCGACGAAGGGGCGCAGGGGACTCCTCCAACGCGCGAGGAGGAGCGCCACGGGCAGGCCGGCGCCGATGGAGAGGAGCGAGGCGAGCCCCACCACCCGCAGGGTGACCGCCGCGGCGGCGGGCCCTTCCCCTTCGCCGAAGGCCGCCCAGGTGGCGAGGGCGAGGAGCGCGAGGGCTGCCGCTGCTGCTGCGAGGAGGGGACGCGATCCCATGGAGGCGGGTGGCTCCAAGCCTTTGCTGGGGATGGCCGGGATGGTACACCCCGCCGCCCGGAGGACGAGATGGCAAAGGGCGGATTTTCCACCGAGGCGATCGCGGACGCGCTGGCGGAGCGCTGGGCGGAGTACCTGCGGGAGGGGGAGAGCTTCTCCGCGGAGGTGGCGGAGGAGAAGGGCGAGACCCGCGTGGTCCTCGCCCTCGTCGGTCCGGACGGCGCCACCCGCCACGAGTTCGAGGTGGTGGCGCCGCAGCGGGTGGGCGGCGGCGGGAGCGCGGCAGAGCTCGCCCTCGACGCCGCGGACGCGCTCCTCGGCGAGTGGTTCGAGGACGGAAGGCCGCGGCTGCCCGGCGTGCCCACCGCGCGCGAGTACGAGGGGACGACGGTGCAGGTGACGGCGCGCCTCGTCCACCCGCGCCTCGACGCGGAAGCGGATCGGCTGCTGGGCGAGGACGACGAGGAGGGTGGCGGGCTCGACGCGTGAAAGCGGCGTGGCTGGACGCGTGAAGGGCCTCGAGTTCGACACGTGAAGGGCTCCGGGCTCGACGCGCGAAGGCCGCAGGCCTGATGCGTGAAGGCCTCGGGCTTGATGCGTGAAGGCCGCGGGCCTGATGCGCGAAGGCCGCGGGCCTGATGCGCGAAGGCCGCGGGCCTGATACGCGAAGGCCGCGGGCCTGATGCGTGAAGGCCGCGGGCTCGACGCGTGAAGAGCTTCGCGCTCGATGTACGAAGGCCGGCGGTCGCGACGCGTGCAGAGCAGCGGGCTCGTTACGCGCAGGGCAGCGGGCTCGACGCGTGAGGCGCCTCGGGTTCGACGCGCGAGGGGCTTCGCGCTCGATGTACGAAGGCCGGCGGTCGCGACGCGTGCAGGGCAGCCGCTCGAGACGCGCAGGGCAGCGGGCTCGACGCGCGAGGGCCGGCGGCCACCGCGCGGACGACCGGCGATCCGCGCGGCCGCGCCTGGTCGGCGCTCCCCTCCTCCGCGCGGCAGAGGCCCGCCGCCTCGTCGCAGCGGGCGATCGACGGGTCGAGGCGGTCGGCGACGACACACGGGCTGCAGCCGTCGTACGACGCCGCGATCCGGCGCGCCTCCCTGCGGAAGGCGTCGAGGTCGGTGGAGGCGTTGAGCGCGCGGGTGCACTGGAACGGGCCGAGGCAGTTGTCGAGGCCCGCCACCTCGTACATGTCGACGAGGACGCAACCGTCGCCGCCACCGCAGGCCTGCGCTGCTGCGACGAGCGCCTCGGCCTCCTCCTGCAGCTCGTCGCAATCGTCGTCGCAGCCCGCGGCGGCGAGCGCCGCGGCGAGAAGCATCGCGAACCGGGTCATCGGGTTCCTCCGGCGCCGGCGACGGATCCCTCGCCGCAGGCGGCGAGCAGGCGTGTCGTGGCAGCAGGCAGGACGCGGCGCATGGTGGGTCTCCGGAACGTCTCGTCGCTTCGGACGATCACCCTACCCCGCCCCCCGCCGCCCGGAAACGCCCGCACCTTCCGTATTCGTGGGCGAGTACGCATTGCGGCGGCCCGCGCCACGGCCGACGGCACGCGCCGCCCCGGCCCCGCTTCAGCCGGCGAAGACGGTGCGCCCCGCGACGATGGTGCGCAGGACCGCCGCCTCGAGGATCTCCCGCGGCTCCGCCACGAGCGGATCCCGATCGAGCACGGTGAGATCCGCCCGGCAGCCCGGCGCGATCCGCCCCGCCTCCTCCTCCGCGAACGAAGCGAAGGCGGCGCCGGCGGTGAAGCCCCGCAGCGCCTGCACCGGCGCGATCCGCTCCCGGGGCAAAAAGCCGCCGGCCGGGTGGCCCCGCTCGTCCTGCCGGGTGATCGCCGCGTAGATCCCCTTGCGCGGATCGGGCGACTCGATCGGGAAGTCGCTGCCGAGGGCGAGGCACGCCCCCGCGTCGAGGAAGGAGCGCCAGGCATAGGCGCCCTCGAGCCGCCGCCTCCCCAGGCGCGCCTCCACCCAGGGCATGTCGCTGGTGCAGTGGGTGGGCTGCATCGAGGCGATCACCCCCATCCGCGCGGCGCGGACCACGTCGGCGGGACGGAGGATCTGCGCGTGTTCGAGGCGCGGGCGTGCGCCGGGCCGAAGCCCCGCGTCGGCGAAGGCGTCGAGCGCCTCGGCGTTGGCCCAGTCGCCGATGGCGTGGACCGCCACCTGGAAGCCGGCGGCGTCGCTCGCCTCCAGCAGCGCGCGCAGGCGCTCGCCCTCGAGCAGGCGCAGGCCGCGGTTGCCGGGGTCGTCGTCGTAGGGCTCGTGGAAGGCGGCGCCCCGGCTCCCCAGCGCGCCGTCGAGGAAGAGCTTGACGCAGCGGACCGTGAGCCGATCGCCCTGGTGGGGTCCGCGGGCGAGCCAGGGCGCGAGGGTCTCGCCCCTGCCCCCCTCCACCATCGCGTAGATCCGCAGGGGCAGCCGCCCCGCGCCGTCGAGCCGCTCGAGGGTGGCCAGGGTGGCGAGGTCGTCGCCGGCGTCGTGGATCCCGGTGAGGCCGAGGCGCGCGCACGCGTCGCAGGCGGCGAGGATCCGCGCCTCGCGCTCCGCCTCGGTCATCGGGGGGATGCACCGCTCCACCAGCTCCATCGCGGTGTCGACGAGAAGGCCGGTGGGCGTGCCGTCCGGGCGGCGGACGATCCGGCCCCCCGGCGGATCGGGGGTGGTCGCGTCGATCCCCGCGAGGCGCAGCGCCGCGTCGTTGACCAGCGCGGCGTGGCCGTCGATGCGGCTCAGCCACACCGGCCGGTGGGGCACCGCCCGGGAGATCCCCTCGTTGGTGGGGAAGGCACCTCCCGGCCAGCGGGTCTGATCCCAGCCGAAGCCCCGCAGCCATCCCTCGCCCGCGGCGCGGGCGGCGACCCGCTCCACCAGCGCCGCCTCGCTCTCCACGCCGACGAGATCGACCTCCGCCAGGTAGATGCCGAGGCCGAGGAGGTGGGCGTGGGCATCCACCAGCCCGGGAAGGACCACCGCGCCGCGGAGATCGATCCGCTCTCCTTCCGCGAAGGGGGCGCACTCCGCCTCGCTCCCCACCGCGGCGATCCGCCCGTCGGCGATCGCCACCGCCTCCGCCCGGGGGCGCCGTTCGTCGAGGGTGATCACCCGGGCGTTGCAGAGCAGCATGCGACGAGCCTCCGCGCCCCTCCTCACGGCGGGCGCCGGAGGGACGGACGCGGAAGCTTATACCGCCGTTGCACGCGGGCGTCGCCGGATCACGAGGCCCGCGCGGTCCGCTGCCAGGTGACCTTCTGGGTCCGCCGCAGGAAGCGCACGAAGCCCTGCGCCATGCCCACGTTCATCTCCACGAAATAGCGGGCGAGGGAGGCGAGCCTGCCGATCGGCCCGGGGAGCCGCACCGCGTAGCCGATCACCGCCAGCCAGTAGAAGAGCACCTGCGCCGCGAAGGTCGCCTGGTAGAGACGCTGATCGAGGAGCGAGAGGTTGGCGAGCAGTGCGAAGGCGAGGAGGAACGGGACCAGCCAGCGCAGCAGCTTGTGGGAGAAGAAGGCGAAGGCGGTGAAGCCGTGGCGGGGGTGGAGGAGATCGCCCACCAGCCCCAGCGACTGGAAGTTGCCCGCGGCGATGCGGATCCGCCGCATCCGCTCCTTCGCGTAGTCCTCGGTGGTCTCCTCCACCGCGAGCGCCTCGGGGTCGTAGACCACCCGGTAGCCCCGCTGCAGGCAGCGCATGGCGATGACGAAGTCGTCGACGATGGTGTTGGGCGGCAGCGGCGTGAAGAGCTTCTTGCGGATGGCGTAGATGCCGCCGTTGGCCCCCATCACCGCGCCGCGCTTCCCCTCGTGGAGCTTGAGGAACGACTCGTAGACCCAGTAGGCGCTCTCCTCGTAGTCGCTCTTCTTCGGGTTGTAGAGGCGCAGGCGGCCGCAGACCGCGCCGATCCGCGGATCGCGAAAGTGGCGCACCAGCTTCCGGATCGCCTGCCTGTCGATCATGGTGTTGGCGTCGGAGAGGACGACGATCTCGCCGCTGGCGGCGGGGATGGTGCGGTTGAGGACACCCACCTTCCCCGTCCGCTCCCGGCTCGCGGCGAGGCGGATCCGCTTGTCCTCGCAGGCGGCGACGATCTCGTCGGTGCCGTCGTCGGAGCCGTCGGATCCGATGATCACTTCGATCTTCTCGGGCGGGTAGTCGAGGGCGAGGCTGTTCTGCACCTTCTTGCCGATCACCTCCGCCTCGTTCCACGCCGCCACCACCACCGAGACGGAGGGGAGCGCCAGCGGCTCCCCCGGCAGGCGGCGATCCCGCTCCCCCGCCACGTAGCGCAGGTCGGCCAGCGCGCCGCGCACCGCGTCGAGCGCCACCAGGATCGCCGGGTAGAACAGGTAGGTGTGCAAGACGCCGAGCGCACACAGCCAGAAGATCAGCTCCACCATCCCGCCTCCTCGTCCGCGCCGATCGGGAGGGAGCAAAGGCCATGCCGCATCCCTGCAGCACCGCGGGTGCAGGAGGGGCACGGAGGTGGGAAGCGGACCGCCCCGGATCGGAAGCGGCCTTCACCTCGCGGGCGGGGCGTCTTCCACCCCGGGGCCTGCGCGCGCCCATCCGGCGAGGGCGGCGATCCGCTTCGTCCCCAGCCCGGGAACCCGCCGCAGGTCGGCGAGGGAGCGGTACGGCGCGTGGGCGGCGATCCTTCGCGCCCGCCCCGGCCCGATGCCGGGAAGCGCCTCCAGCTCGGCGGCGGTGGCGTCGGAGAGGTCGATCGGGTGGCCGAGGAGGAGCGCCGCCGCGCCCCGGGGCGCCCTGCCCCCGCCGCATCCCACCACCGGCAGCGCGCCGCGCAGCGCGAGGGGATCGATCCGCTCGAGCAGGAGGCGATCGTCGCAGCCCGTTGCTGCAGGGTCCGATCGTTTCGACAGGGCGGCGGGGAGGAAGGTGAGCGCGAGGAGGGCGAGGGCCGCCAGGCAGGTGCGGGGTTCCATGTCGGCGAGCCTGCCTCCGCCGCTGAACCCACGTCCCTCGGTCAACCGGCCGATGGCGGCGCTGCCAGAAGGCCGCCCTGCGCCGCGGGACGCACGCCGTCCTTGTGGAGCTTCCAGGCGAAGGCGTCCACCAGGGCGACCACCCCCGCGTCGACGAGATCGTCGGAGACGCCGCTCGTCCCCCACCGCTCCCTGCCGTCGCCGCTCTCCGCCAGCACCCGCGCCACCGCGGCGGCCCCCTTCGTCCCCGGGATGTGCCGCACCTTGTAGTCGAGGAGCTGGAGCTCCCGCACCCCGGGATAGAAGGGCGCGAGCGCGAGGCGGAGGGCAGCCTGGAGCGCGTGGAGCGGCCCGTCGCCGGTGGCGCTCGTGCGCTCGCTCCACCCGCCGACGCGCACCTCGCAGGTGGCCTCCACCCGCCGCGCGCCCTCCGCCCGCTCGCTCACGCAGCGGTACGACGCCAGCTCGAACCACGACGGCAGGTGGCCGGAGAGGCGCCGCAGGGCCAGCTCGAACGACGCCTCCGCCCCCTCGAAGCGGAAGCCGCGCGCCTCCAGCGCCCGCAGCTCGCCGAGGAGGCGCCGGGCCTCCGCGCCCCGCAGGCCCCGCGCTCGGGCGATCCGCGCCAGCAGGCTGTGGCCGCGCCCGTTCTCGATCGGCCGCCGCCTGCGGGAGCCCACCACCCGCGGATCGAGGGGCAGCTCCCGCGCGTCGCCGAGGAAGGCGGCGTCGCCCACGAAGGGCGCCCGCCTGTCCGGCACGTGGTTGGCCAGCTCCGCCACGAACCGCGCGGTGGGGGCGAGCAGGCGGAGCCGGTCCCTGTCGAGCACCGGCCGCTCCGGGCGCTTGAGGGAGAGGTTGGCGGCGATCTGGACCAGATCCGCCATCCCGCAGCGGGGGCCGTAGCCGTTGATGGTCCCCTCGGCGATGGAGGCGCCGCGGACCACCCCCTCGATCACGCTGGCGAGGCCGAGGCCCGCGTCGTTGCTGCACCCCACGCCGATGGCCACGCCCCGCCCCGCTGCCTTGCGCGCCGCGGCCACCGCCTCGCCCAGCTGGCGCGGCAGGAGCACCGCGCTGCCGTCGCGGAGGAGGACGTGGCGCGCGCCCGCCTCCGCCGCGGCGTGGACCGTCGCGTGGGCGCGCTCCCGATCGCGCTGCCACCACGCGAACCAGTCTCCATAGCGGACCAGGGCGAGGAATCCCTCCCGCCGGATCCGCTCGATCGCCTGGACCAGCTCGGATGTGTCGGGGAGATCGGCGCAGTGGAGCACCACCCCCGCCACGCCGAAGCGCAGCGCCCGACCGAGCGCCGCGCGCCCGCCCTTGCCGAACGGCACCCGGGCGAGGAGCCGGGCGGTGCGGAGGGCCACGCGGCGCGCCTCCCGCATGAAGCGCGCCGCGCCGCCGCCGGGATCGATCTCCACGAAGTCGACGCCCAGCGCGTCGAGGCGCAGGGCGATCCGCACCTGATCGATGGGAGCGAGAGCGATGTCGTCCGCGCGGATCCCGTCCGCCAGCGTCGTGTCGAGCAGGGAAATGCGCGGCGCCACCTCGTACCCCTTCCCTCCAGGGCGAATGCCCGCGCCACGGCCCGCAGCGCGGCCGACACCTGCGCGAGGATTTCGCTTTCCGGGTGGAGATTTTTCACGGCTGCATGCGCAGAGAAGCGCCCTGCCGGGTTCGGAGGAGAGGTACGCCCGTGGTGCGGCCGGGCAGGCAGGCGCCCGCGTGGCGGCGCGCCTCGGCGTTGCGCCGCGCTCAGGCCAGCTCCGCGATCTCCTCCTCGGTGAGGCCGAGGAGGTAGAGGATCGCATCGAGCCCCGCCGCGGAGATGGAGAGATCCGCCGCCTCCCGCAGCCGCGGCTTGGCGCGGAAGGCGATCCCCAGTCCCGCCTTCTCGAGCATGAGCAGATCGTTGGCCCCGTCGCCCACCGCGATCACCTGGTCGAGGAGGATCCCCTCCCGCGCGGCGATCGTCTCCAGCAGCTCCGCCTTCCGCTGCGCGTTGACGATCGGCCCCACCACGCGCCCGGTGAGCCTGCCGTCCTTCACCTCGAGCTCGTTGGAGTGGGCCCAGTCGAGCCCCAGCCTGTCGCGCAGCGCCGCGGCCGCCACCGAGAAGCCGCCGCTCAGGACCGCCACCCTGTAGCCGAGCCGCCGCAGCGCGCGCACCAGCACCTCGGCCCCCTCGGTGAGGGGCAGGTTGGCGGCGATCCGATCGAGCACGCCCACGTCGAGCCCGCGCAGGAGCGCCACCCGCTGCCGCAGCGACTCGTCGTAGTCCATCTCGCCCTGCATCGCCCGGTCGGTGATCGCCGCCACCTGATCCACCACGCCATGGGCCCGCGCCAGCTCGTCGATCACCTCGATGCGGATGAGGGTGGAGTCCATGTCGAAGACCACCATCCGCTTCGCCCGGCGGAAGAGGCGCTCGCGCTGGATCGCCGCGTCGAAGCCGCTGCGCATCGAGAGCTCGAGGAGCTCGCGGCGCAGCGCCCCCGCGTCCCCCGGCACCGCGGCGTGGATCTCGAAGGCGGCCATCGGCGCCCGGGCGAGGCGCGCCACCGACTCGATGGTCCCGCCCCGTGCGGCGACCAGCCCGCCGACCGCGCCCAGATCGCCGGCGGCGAGCCGCCTGCCGAACACCGTGATCACCTGCCGCTGCCCGCCCCGCTCCCCCGCGGGCGCCGCCGGCTCGAAGGCCAGCTCCACCCCGCGTGCCCGGGCCGCCTCCGCCACCCCGTCGAGCGAGGCGCCCCGGGGCACCCGCGCCACCAGGCCCAGCAGCGCCCGCCCCCGCAGCGAGACCTGCTCCACGTCGAGCAGCTCCGCGCCGCAGGCGCCCAGCGCCGCGGCGAGCGCGGGAAGGAGATCGGCAGGCAGCCTGCCGGTGGCGGTGATCAGGAGCTCGTCGAAGGCCACGTCGCTTCCCTCCGGGACCGGCACCTCTAGCAGCAGCGCGGAGGGCGGTCGAGGGTGGAAAGCCCGCCCGCCACGGTCTAGGATGCGCGCCCTTCGTCCAGGGAGACCGCCATGCACCAGCAGACCATCCTCCTCGACGGCGAGACGCTGGAACTCGCCGCCCTCGAAGCCATCGCCACCGGCGCCGCCCGGGTGGATCTGACCGACGCCGCCTGGGAGAAGCTCCGCAAGGCCCGCGCGCTGGTGGACGTGATCGCCGCGGGCGACAAGCCGGCCTACGGGATCAACACCGGCTTCGGCACCCTGGCGGAGGTGCGGATCGCCAAGGCGGACCTCAAGCAGCTCCAGCGCAACCTGATCCTGAGCCACGCGGCGGGCGTGGGCGAGCCCCTCCCCCGCACCGAGGCCCGCGCGCTGATGGCGCTGCGCGCCAACGTCCTCGCCAAGGGCCACTCGGGCATCCGCCCGGAGACCGTCCGGACGCTCCTCGACATGATCAACGCCGACGTGGTCCCGGTGGTGCCGTCGCGCGGCTCGGTGGGCGCCTCCGGCGACCTGGCTCCCCTCGCCCACCTGGCCCTCACCGTGATCGGCGAGGGCGAGGCGTACTACCGGGGCGAGCGGCTCCGCTCCGCGGAGGCGCTGCGCCGCGCCGGGATCGAGCCGGTGGTGCTGGAGGCCAAGGAGGGCCTGGCGCTGATCAACGGCACCCAGGCGATCTGCGCGGTGGGCGTCCCCGCCCTGCTCCGCGCCGAGCGGCTCCTCGAGGTGGCGGACGTGGCGGGCGCCCTCACCCTCGAGGGCCTGATGGGCTCCCACAAGCCCTTCATCCCCCAGATCCACGCGGTCCGCCCGCAGCCGGGCCAGGTGGCCTGCGCCGCCAACCTCCGCCGCCTCCTCCAGGGCTCGGAGGTCGCGCCCGCCCACGCCAACTGCGCCAAGGTGCAGGATCCCTACTCGCTGCGCTGCATGCCGCAGGTCCACGGCGCCGCCCGCGACGGCGTCGCCTTCACCCGCAACGCGCTGGCCATCGAGGTCAACTGCGGCACCGACAACCCGCTGGTCTTCGCCGACGAGGAGCTGATCGTCTCCGGGGGCAATTTCCACGGCCAGCCGGTCTCCCAGGCGATGGACATGCTCGCCATCGCCGTCACCCAGATCGCGGCGATCTCCGAGCGGCGCGTGGAGCAGCTGGTCAACCCGTCGCTCTCCGGCCTGCCGCCCTTCCTCGCCGAGAACTCGGGGCTCAACTCCGGCTTCATGATCGCCCAGGTGACCGCCGCCGCCCTGGTGGCGGAGTGCCGCGTCCTCTGCCACCCCGCCTGCGTCGACTCGATCCCCTCATCCGCCGGCCGCGAGGATCACGTCTCGATGGGCATGACCGCCGCCCTCAAGGCGCGCCAGGTGGTGGAGCACGTCCGCTCGGTGCTGGCGATCGAGCTGCTGGTGGCGGCGCAGGCCCTCGACATGCGCAAGCCGCTCAAGGCGGGGCGCGGTCCGCAGGCGGCCTTCGAGCTGATCCGCAGCGAGGTCCCCTACATGAAGAGCGACCGCGAGCTCCACCTGGACATCGCCGCGGTGAGCCGGATGATCGACGACGGCAGGCTCCTCGCCGCGGTGGACGCGGCCGCGCCCCGCGCCTGATCAGCCCGCGCCGCGCAGCCAGTCGACGCTCTCCCCCACCACCTCGAAGCCGAGGCGCGCGTAGAGGTGGCGGGGGCGATCGTCGCGCCGCGCGGTCAGCCCCACCACCGAGCAGCCCCGCTCCCGCGCCACCGCCGCGGCGGCCGCCACCAGCGCGCTGGCGATCCCGCGGCGCCGGAACTCGGGCGGCGTCCCCACGTCGGCGATGAAGGCCCTCTCGCCGGCGCAGTAGAGCAGCAGCGCCCCCGTCACCACGCCCCGCTCGTCCACCGCCGCGACGAACTGGGCGCCGCCCTCGCGCATCTGGCGATCGGCCATCTCGTCCATCTGCGCGGAGACGTCCGGCGAGTACCAGGGCTCGTCGCGCCGCACCCGATCCTGGCAGCGGGCCACCGCGGCGAGGAGCGCGGTGTCGTCCGTGCCCACCACCTGGAGCCGCATCCCCCGCGGCACCGGCCGCCAGGGCGCAGGGCCGTTGAGGGCCATCGCCACGCAGACCTGCCGCTGGAAGGAGCGCGGCAGGAGGAGCGCGTCGAGGTGGCGCACCGTGTCGGGATCCCGCGCCACCACCCGCCGGTGCCTGCAGCCGCAGCCTCGCTGCACCACGGCGAAGCCCGCCTCCAGCTCGAACCAGGTGGGCCTCCCACGCACCGCGCGGAGGCTGTTGACGTCGTAGATGGAGGGGTGGGCCGGATCGACCAGCGCCACGCCGAAGGGCAGCCGCTCACGCCTGCACCCCATCGCGAGGAGGTCGTCCTCCATCGCGAAGAGCGTCTCCGCCAGCTCCGCGTCGCTCCAGGCTGGCGCCAGCATGCCGACCATCGCACTCCCCCGGGTGCGTGCAACTTTCGCAAACGTGCGGCGGGTCGCCCCCATGCGCAACCGCTTCCCGCAGCGGTACCACGCGGCGGCCGACGGCGACAACGCGCGGCGAAATGCAGCGTTCCACGCAGGACAGCCCGCCGGCGGGCAGCCAGCGCGATCACATCCCATGGCGATGTGGCCGTATTGGCCGGCCCGGGGGCGCGTGCTACGAATCGCCGGCGGCATGCCGCACGGGGGACGAGACATGCTGGAACGCACCACGGAGCCGGCGCAGCCCGCCGCCGGATCGGCTGCTGCCCACGACGCGCCCGCACACCAGGCGCCCGCGCGTCCGGACGACTTTCCGAGCCTCCACAGCGAGCCCGCGGCGCCGCGGGACGGCGAGGCGATCGCCGCGCGGATCGCCGCGTGGGAACGGGAGCTGCGCGCCCGCGGCGGCGATCCCGCGCTCCACCGCGAGATCGGCAGGCTCTGGGAGATCGGCCCGCGCAGCCCGCGCAACGCGGCGATCGCCTACCAGAACGCCTACCGCCTCGACCGCGCCTGGCTGCCCACGCTCAAGGCGGCGCGCCGCCTCTTCTCCGAGGTGGGCAACTGGCAGATGGCGGCACAGCTCCTCGAGGCGGAGGCAGAGGCGGCAGCGGGCGATCCGAAGCGCGCCGCCCTCCTCCACTTCGAGCGGGGGCTGGTGCTGGAGGAGCGGCTCGGCAGGCGGGACGCGGCACGGGCGCTCTACCAGCGGGCGCTGGAGCTCGATCCCGCCTGCCTCCCCGCCCTGCTCCACGTCGCCGCCCAGCACGCGGGGGAACCGGCGGCGCTCGCCGCCACCCTGGAGCGGATCGCGGCAGCGGCAGGCGACGTCGCCCTGCGCGCCCGCGCCCTCGCCGCAGCAGCGGCGCTTTACGAGGACCGGCTGGGCTCGCCGGACGAGGCGGCGCGGCTGTGGGAGGCGGCCTTCGCCGCGGACGGGAGCGACCGCCTGGTGGCGCGCCGGCTGGCGCTCCACCTCGAGCGGCAGGGGCGGCACCGGGAGCTGGCGGCGGTGCTCCGCGCGGAGATCGAGCGCGGCGGCCAGGAGGGAGCGGCGGCGGCGTGGCGGCTGGGCCGGGTGCTGCTGCGCGCCGGCGCGGAGGACGAGGCGCTGGAGGCGCTGCTGCAAGCGCGCCGGCTCGCGCCCCGCGACAGGCTGGTGCTGGGCGAGCTGGCGGCGATCTACGAGGCGCGCTGCGCCTGGGCGGAGCTGGCGGGCGTCCTCGAGGAGAGCGTCCGGGCGGCGGGCGACGAGGCGGAGCGGATCGCCCTGCGGCTCCAGCTCGGCGCGATCTACGACGAGCGGCTCGGCAGGCGCGACGACGCGATCGCCAGCTACGACGCGGTCCTCGCCGTGGCGCCCCACCACCCGGGCGCGCTCGCCGCGCTGGGCCGGCTCCACCACCAGGCGGGCGACTGGCCCCGCCTCCTCGCCACCTTCGAGGCGGAGGCAGCGGCGGCGGAGGATCCGCGCCAGCGGGCGGCGCGCCTCTACAAGGCGGCGCTCCTCCTCGAGGAGAAGCTGGACCGCGCCGACGAGGCGATCGCCCGGCACGAGGCGATCCTCCAGCTCGCGCCGGGCTTCCTGCCGTCGATGCAGGCGCTGGAGCGGCTTCTCGCCGCGCGGGGCAGGTGGGCGGAGCTGATCGCCCTCCTCGAGCAGGAGCTCGCCGCGACCGGCGACAGGGATCAGCAGCTCCACCTCCTCGGGCGCATCGCCGCGATCCAGGAGCGGTGGCTCGAGGATCGCGCCGCCGCCATCGCCACCCACCGGCGCATGCTGGCCCTCGCGCCCGACCACCTCCCCACCATCCGCAGCCTGGCGCGTCTGGGCGAGGAGGCGGGGGCGTGGGAGGAGCTGGTCTTCGCCCTCGAGCGCGAGGCGGCGCGCAGCCCCGACAGGCGGCAGGTGATCGCCCTGCTCCACCGCAACGCGGAGATCCTCGAGGAGCGGATCGGCGATCCGGCGCGGGCCGCCGCGATCTGGGAGCGGATCCTCACCCTCGCCCCCAACTACCTGCCGGCGCTGCGGGCGATGGGGCGGCTCCACGCGGCGGCGGGCCGCTGGGAGGAGCTGGTGGCGATGCACCGCCGCGAGGCGGAGGTGACCGCCGATCCCCGCGCCGCCGCGGCGATCCTCTGCCGCGTCGGCGAGCTCTGCGAGCAGGCGCTCGGCGACGAGGCGCGGGCGCTTGCCACCTGGCGCGAGGTGCTCCGCCTCGATCCGGGCCACATCCCCGCGCTGCAGCGCCTGGCGCGGATCCACCGCGCCCGTGGGGCGTGGGAGGAGCTGGTGGGCGTGCTGCGCGAGGAGGCGAACGCGCGCACCGCGCCGGCGGAGCGGGCAGCGGTCTTCTGCAGGATCGCCGAGATCCTCGAGGAGCAGCTCGGCCGCGCCGACGCCGCCCGGGACGCGTGGCAGGAGGCGCTGCGCCTCCAGCCCGACCACCCCGTCGCGCTCCAGGGGCTGGAGCGGATCTTCTCTGCCGCGGGGGCGTGGCGGGAGCTGGCGGCGATCTACGAGCGCCAGCTCGCCCGGGGCAGCGGCGCCAGCAGGGCGGCCGCGTGGGTGCGCCTCGCCGAGCTCTACCTCGATCGTCTCGGGGCGCCGGGGCGCGCCGGCCAGTGCTGCGAGGCGGCGCTCGACCTCGAGCCCGGCCACCTCGCGGCGCTCCACCTCCTCGAGCGGATCCGCACCCTCCAGGGAGACAGGCACCGCCGCGCCGAGGTGCGGTCGCGGCTGGCGTCGGCGCTCACCGAGCCGGCGGCCCGCGCCGCGCTGATGCTCGCCGCCAACGCGGATCGGGAGCGGGTGGAGGGGACCGGCTCCGCCGCGGAGCTGGAGGAGGCAATGCGCCTCGATCCCGGCGACAGGGCCTTCGAGGCGCTGCAGCGGGCGCTGGCGCGGAGCGGCGACCACGCAGCGGCGGCGGAGGCCCTCGCCGCCCGGGTCGAGGTGGAGCGGGATCCCGCCCTGCGCGTCGCCCTCCTCCACGACCTCGCCCGCCTGCGCGAGCGGGAGCTGCGCGATCCCGCCGGCGCCCGCGCCGCGCTGGAGGCGGCGCTGGCCACCGATCCCGCCCACCTCCCGGTGCTCGCCGATCTCGGGCGGCTCCTCGAGCAGGAGGGGGCGTGGGCGGCGCTCCACGCCAACCTGCGCGCCCAGGCGGCGGCGCTGCGGGACACCGGGCTCGCGGTGGAGCGGCTCCACCGCGCGGCGACCGTGGCGGAGAGCCGCCTCGGCGACATGGAGGCGGCGCAGGCGGATCTGCGCGCGATCCTCGAGCGAGCGCCCGACGACCGCGAGGCGATGCGCCGCCTGGAGGAGCTGGTCGCCGCGGGGGGTGGTGTCGAGGAGCTGGTCCGCCTCCACGAGCGCCGCGCCGCCACCGCGGTGGAGGCGGCCGATGCGGCGGAGGCCTGGGCGGCGGCGGCGCGCCTGCGCCACGATCGGCTCGCCGACGAGGAGGGCGCCCTCGCCGCGCTCGACCGCGCCCTCGCCCTCGCCCCCGAGCACCCGGACGCGCTGGAGCGGCGCGGCAGGATCCTCCTCGGACGCGGCAGGTGGCAGGAGGCGGCGGAGGCCTTCGCCGCCAGGGCGCGGCTCGGCGGCAGGGGCGCAGCGGAGGCCCACTTCCAGCTCGGCCGCCTCTGGGCGGAGCACCTCGGCGATCCGGCCCGCGCGGTGGGCCACCTCGATCGCGCCCTCGCCGCCGATCCCGAAAACGTCGAGGCGCTGCGCCTCCTCGCGCAGCTCCACGCGGCGGCGGCGAACCACGCCGGCGCCCTCGAGGCGCTGCGCCGCCTCGCGCCGCTGGTGCGCGAGCCCGCGGCGGCAGCGGCGATCCACGGGGAGATCGCCCGGCTCCAGGAGGAGGCCTTCGGCGATCTCGCCGGCGCCGCCGCCACCATGGAGCAGGTGCTGGCCCTCGATCCCGCCCAGGAGGGCGCCTGGCAGCGGCTCGCCCTCCTCTACGAGCGGGTCCGCGACCTGCCCCGCCTCGTCTCCACCCTGGAGCGCTGGGCGGCGGGCGTCCCCGCCACCGAGGCGGCGGTCCTCCTCTCCCGCGCCGCGGCGATCTACGCGGTCCCGCTGCGCGATCCCGGCAAGGCGATCGAGCGGTGGAAGGAGGCGGTGGCCCTGGACGGCACCTGCCTCGAGGCGCGCTGGGCCCTGGCGGACCGGCTCGATCCCGCCGAGGCGGTGGAGCACCACGCCTGGCTGGTGGCGCTCGATCCCCTCCGCGTCGCCTCCTGGCAGGCGCTGCTCGCGCAGTGGCGGGGACGGGGGGAGGAGGATCGCGCCTTCCTCGCGGCGGGGCTGCTCCACGCCCTGGGCGCGCTGCCCGACGCCGACCGCGGCTGGTACGAGGCGCGGCGCGCTGCCCTGCGGCTGCCGGCGCTCCTCCCCGCCGACGTGCGCCTGCGCCTGACGCCGGAGGAGGGGCGCAGCCCGCTGGCGGATCTGGCGGCGGTGCTCTGCCAGGAGATCGGCGGCGTCGTCCCGCCGCAGCTCGAGCGGTGGCAGGTGGGCAAGGCGGACAGGCTGCGCCCCGAGCATCCCTTGCGGATCCGCTTCGAGGCGCTCCTCCGCGCCGTGGGCGGCGACGCCGCCTGCGGGCTCTACCTCTCGCCCGTGGAGCGGGCGCTGGCGGTGGAGCCGACCGCCCCGCCGGCGGTGGTGGTGGGCGGCGCGGTGGCGGAGGACCGCTTCCTCCTCGCCCGGCTGGCGTGGTCGCTGGCGGAACGGAACTTCTTCCTCCACCAGCTCCCGGTGGCGGAGGTGGCGTCGATCCTCGGGGCGGCGGTGCAGCTCCACGAGCCCGCCTTCGAGGGGCTCGGTCCCGTGGATGCGGCGCTGTCGAAGAAGCTCGGCAAGCTCCTCTCCCGCAGGAGCCGGCGCGCGGTGGAGGAGGCGGCGCGGGCGATCGCCGCGGAGCCCGCCCCCTGGGACGCCGCCGCCTTCGTCGACGCCGTGCGCCAGGGCGCCGACAGGATCGGCCTGCTCCTCTGCGGCGATCTCGGCGCGGCGCTGGAGGCGCTCCTCGCCGAGGAGGCGCCGGGCCTGCGCCCGGACGACCGCGCGGCGCGGGAGACGGCGCTGGGCAGGTCGCGGCGCGCGCTGGCGCTGGTGGCCTGGGCCACCGGCGAGGACCACCTCTTCCTGCGCAGGCGGCTCGGCTCGGCGCTCGGCGGGTAGGCGCTACTCGACCCGCAGCACCGACTCGGGCGGGAGCATGCGGAGGAGCGCGGCGAGCGCCTCCTCCACCGGCTGCTCCACCTGCGCTTCGAGGGTGAGCTTGACCCGGTGCTCGGGGTCGTCGAAGCGCGGGTAGGAGCCGAGGGCCACCGCCGGGTGCTCGCGGGCGATCACGTCGAGCACCGCCGCCACCTCCGGCTCGCCCACCCGCAGGTAGACGCAGCGCAGGTGGAAGGGGGCGCCGCGATAGCGCTCCACGATCCCGTCCACGTGCATGCGGAAGAGCTCGGGCACGCCGGGGAGGAGGTAGATCTCCTCCACCACCGCCACCGGGTACCAGCTCTGCGGACTGCGGACCAGCTCCGCCCCCTCCGGCACGTTGGCCAGGCGCAGCGCCTCCGGCTTGAGCCTGTCGCCGAAGTGGGCGCGGATCCCCGCCTCGATCTCCGGGTGGCGGACCACCGAGCGGCCGAGGGCGCGGGCCACCCCCGCCACCGTCATGTCGTCGTGGGTGGGGCCGATGCCGCCGGAGGTGAAGAGGGGGCGAAAACGCCCGCGGCAGCTGTTGACCGCCCACGCGATTTCGTCGATGTCGTCGGAGACGGTGAGGATCCGCCCGAGGGGCATCCCCACCTCCCGCAGCTTGTCGACGAGGTAGGGGCCGTTGGCGTCGCGGATCTTTCCGGTGAGGATCTCGTCCCCGATCACGATGATCGCCGCTCGCCCCATGGCTCCTCCATCGAGTGGAAAATCCCGAGCCTACACACCGCCCCTCGGCGACGCCAACCGATAACCCGCACCGCCCCATGATCGTCACCGTCCGCCAATTCTGCCTGCGCCTGCTCCAGAGCGGCGACCTCGCCACCAAGCTGGCCCCGCCCCGCACCCCGGATGGCGGCAGGCTCGACGATCGGGATCCCGGCCCTCCGCTGCTCGTGGAGGCGCCGGCCCGGGAGCCGGCGCTGCGCCTGCAGAAGGGGGCCGGGAAGCTCCCCTCCCTCGCGGAGCTGCGCGATCCCGCGGCGCGGGTCAGGACCCTCGCCCGCTTCGCCCACCACGAGCTGATGGCAGCGGAGCTCTTCGCCTGGGCGCTCCTCCTCTGGCCGGACCTGCCCCCCTCCCTGCGCCGCGGCTTCCTCGGCGCCCTGGAGGAGGAGCAGATCCACCTCGGCCTCTACCTGGAGCGCCTCGCCGCCCACGGCGCGCGGCTGGGCGACGAGCCGCTCTCCGACTACTTCTGGCAGCACGCTCCGGCGATCGCCGCGGGCGGACCAAAGGCCTTCCTCGCCGCGATGGGGCTCACCTTCGAGCAGGCCAACCTCGACTTCACCCTCCTCTACCGCGACGCCTTCCGCGCCGCGGGCGACGAGGAGACGGCGCAGGTGCTCCAGCGGGTCCACGACGACGAGATCGGCCACGTGCGCCTGGCGGCGGTGTGGATCCGGCGGCTTGCCGGGGAGATCTCCGAGCGGGAGGCCTACGCGGCGTCGGTCCCCTTCCCCCTCTCCGCGGCGCGGGCCAAGGCGCGCCGCTTCGACGTCAAGGCGCGGCGGCGGGCGGGCCTCTCCGACGACTTCATCGAGTTCGTGCGGGCGGCGCGCCCCTACCAGCGATGATCGCGCTGCTGCCCAACTTCGGCGCCGAGGAGGGGGACGAGGGGGCCGTCGCCCACCGGCGGGATCTGCAGGTGGCGGCGCTCCTGTGGCGGGAGCTCTTCCCCGCGGACGCGCGCCTGATCGGCACGCCCGTCGACGCGCCCCGGCTCTTCGACGGCGGGCCGGTCTTCCCCTTCCTTCCCGCGGAAGGCGGCGTGCCGTGGCTCTCCACCGCGCGGGCGGCGCGACGCATCGCGCGCCTCGGCCTGCGGCTGGCGGGGCCCGATCCGGCGGCGGTGCGCCGGGTCCACGACAAGGGCTTCGCCCAGCGGGTGGCGCTGGCCCGCGGCCTCTCGCCGCTGGGGGCGGCGGTGCGGATCGTGGATCCGGAGGAGCTCGAGGCGCTGCCCGCGATCCTCGCCGCCCTGCCGCCGGGCGCGTGGGCGATCAAGCCGCGCCTGGGGAGCAGCGGCAGGGGGCGGATCGCCATCCGCGGGGGGACGGTGCCGCCCCTCGGCGCCGCCGCGGCCCGGCTGGCGCGGCTGGGCGGCGCGGTGATCGAGCCGTGGCTGGAGCGCTCCGTCGATCTCTCGGTGCAGCTCCACGTGGGCGACGCGGGGGTGCGGGTCCTGGGCAGCACCCGGCAGATCCTCACGCCCAGCGGCGTCTACGTGGGAAACGAGTGCGCGATCGACGAGGCGGGCCGCGCCCGGGCGGGGACGCGGTGGGACGACGCGCTCGAGGCGGCAGCGGTTGCGCTGGGCGAGGCGGCGCGGGACGAGGGGTTCCGCGGCGTGTGCGGCGTCGACGCCTTCGTCTACCGCGGCGCGGACGGCGCGGAGGTGCTGCGGCCGATCGTCGAGCTCAACGCGCGCTACACCATGGGGACGGTGGCGCTGGGAATCCTGCGCCGGCTGGTCGAGCGCGGCGAGGTGGCGGGGGCGGGCACGTATCGCTTCGCGCTGCGCCAGGCGGCGGGTGCGGGGAAAGGCTGCCGCGAGATCCCGCTCCACGGCGGCGCGCGGGCCTGGATCGGCGCGGCCGCTCCGGCGGAGACGTAGCGCTGGACGGCGCGCGAGCGCGGCCCTCTTCGCCGGGTCACACAGGCACCCACAGCGGTGGATACACGAGCGCTGGGAGTGCGGATCCTCGCACTATCCGCAACGCCCCGTCTGGCCTACCCCTCCCTCGTTTCGTGAGGGAGAACATGCAGAAGATCTACAGCATCGGGATGGCAGCCCTCCTCCTCTTCGCGCAGGCCTGCGGGAGCGATTCGGAAGGTGATCAGGGCGGCGTGAACGCCGGCGGCGACGACGGCTCTGCAGGCAGCGGCGGCTCGGGTGGCAGCGGCGGCTCGGGCGGCTCGGGCGGCGACGGCGGCTCGGGTGGCAGCGGCGGCTCGGGCGGTGACGGCGGCTCGGGTGGCGGCGGCGGCTCGGGCGGCGACGGCGGCTCCGGCGGCGACGACGGGTCCGCGGGCCCCGGCGGTGGGGGCGACCGCGTGCGCGGCGCCAGCGTGGTCGCGCCGGTGACGCTCTC
>Ga0182742_1001828_pt1 | contig 25701 bp, 19 predicted proteins | sample eDN5th37CBELigMG_FD_128880 | JGI IMG/M metagenome (GOLD analysis project Ga0182742, IMG submission 128880) | Enriched Miracle-Growth compost microbial communities from Emeryville, California, USA - eDNA 5th pass 37_C BE-Lig MG (version 2)... ...
CACCTTCCGCAACATGAACGAGGGCATCGCGCTCTTCGACCCGTCCGGCCGGCCGATCACCATGAACCGGCGCGTCATCGAGCTGGTCGGCTGGTCCGGCTCGGCGCGCAAGCTGCCGGCCCGCCGGTTCGTCGCCCCCATCCCGGAGATTTCCCCGCTCCTGCTGCCCAGCGATACGGAGGCCGGCACGCTCGGGGACCGGTCGGTGCTGCGCCACCGCTCCGAAGCGGGGCGGGTGACGGAAATCTCGCTCTCGCGCCAGCCGGACGGCGGCGTGGTGCTTCTGGCGCGCGACGTCACGGACATGGACCGGCAGGAGGCGGAGGCGGTGAAGGCCCAGCGGCTCGACGGCATCATGCGCATGACGCATCAGGTGAGCCACGAGGTCGGCAACATGATCGGCATCATCACCGGCAGCCTCGGCCTGCTGGAGCGCGAGACCGGCTTCAACGACCGGCAGAAGCGCCACCTCGCCCGCATACGCAAGGCGGCCGATCGCGGCCGGTCGCTTGCCGGCAGCATGCTTTCCATCGGCAGCCAGCAGCCGATCCGTCCCGGCAGCGTGGAGGTCGGGACGCTGCTGCGCGGCATGGCGGACGTGCTGGAAATCGCCATCGGCGAAAGGTGCCGCCTCGCCTTCGACATCGCCGAGGACCTGCCGGCCGTGCTGCTCGATGCGGCGCTCTTCGAGCAATCCGTGCTCAATCTCTGCCTCAATGCCGCCGCCGCGATGCCCGAGGGCGGCGAGATCCTCATCCGCTGCGCCCGCACCGAGACGGGCGTCGTGATATCCGTCAGCGACGAGGGAGCCGGCATGACGCCGGAGGCCATCGACAAGGCCTTCGAGCCCTATTTCACCACCCGCAACGAGGAGGGAGGCGCCGGGCTTGGCCTTGCGGTCGTCTACGGTTTCGTCCGCCAAAGCGGCGGCGACGCGCAGATCCGTTCGAGACCGGGTCACGGGACGACCGTTGAAATGGCGTTTCCCATCCCGCCCGCTCCGGATGGCGATTGATCGGGCGAGAACCGCCCGCGAGAACGATCCGCCGGACCCGTGCCCGGCGCCGAATCCCGTTGGACATATCCGCCCGCGACAGCTTTGGCGCCGCGCGGGCGGGCAGTTTGCCGATGGTCCTCAGCCTTCTATCGCCTTTTCCACCGCTTCCAGCGCTGGCTTGCCGTCGAAGGTCGTCACGCCCTCAAGCCAGGGCTTCACCACATCCGGATGCGCCTTGAGCCAGGCCGCGGCCGCCGCACGCGGTTCGGCCCCGTCCGTCAGGATGGCGCCCATGATCTCGTTTTCCATCTTCAGCGTGAAGCGCAGGTTCTGGAGAAAGCGGGTGACGTTCGGGCACTCCTGCGTATAAGCGGTGCGCAGGTTGGTGAAGACTTCCGCCCCGCCGAAATTCGGCCCGAAGATGGCGTCGCCGCCCGTCAGATAGTCGATCTTGTAGCGCGTGTTCATGGGATGCGGCTCCCAGCCGAGGAAGACGATCCAGCGGTCCTCCTGGATGGACCGGTCGACCTCCGTCAGCATGCCCTGCTCGGAGGATTCGACCAGCGTCCAGCCGGAAAGCCCGAAGTCGCCCTTGTCGATCATGTCCTGCAGCATGCGATTGGCATTGTTGCCGGGTTCGATGCCGTAGATCTTGCGGTCGAACCTGTCGGCGTGCTTCGCAAGATCGGCGAAATCCTTCACGCCCGCCGCGGCCGCCGCCGCCGGCACGGCGAGCGTGTATTTCGCGCCCGTCAGGTTGGGACCGGAAACGACGATGGACTTGTCGTCGAGATAGGGCTGGCGGTCGGCCAGCATGCTCGGCTGCCAGTCGCCGAGATAGGCGTCGATATCGCCGTTCTTGAGGCTGGCATAGGTGACGGAGATGGTGAGCATGGCGCTTTCCGGCGCGTAGCCGAGCGCTTCGAGCACGATGGAGGCCGCCGCCGTGGTCGAGGAGATGTCCGTCCAGCCGGGATCGGAAAAACGCACCGGCTTGCAGCTTTCAGGCTCGGCCGCATTCGCGGTGGCGGGCGACATCGTCAGAAGACCGAGGCCCATGGCAAGAATGTATTTCAGCATCGCAGTTCCCTCTTTTCGTTGAAATCCGGCATGCATTGCCTGGTGCCGCCCCTCAGGGCACGGCCACCTCGTCGAAGAAGAAGCGCGGCCGCTCCGGCGCGAGCGCCGGCCGGCCGCGCATCGCATCCGCCGCCTTCTCGGCGATCATGATGACGGTCGCGTTCAGGTTCGAACTGATGACATTGGGCATGACCGAGGCGTCGATGACCCGCAGCCCCGCAATGCCGCGGACCTTGAGGTCGGCATCGACGACGGCCCGATCGTCCGTGCCCATCCGGCAGGTGCAGCTCGGATGGAACTCGGTTTCCGCGTGGGCGCGGATGAACGCCAGCAGCTCCGCACGCGATGTCGCCGCCGGCCCCGGCACGCGCTCCTCGCCGAGGAAGTCACGCAAGGCCGGCTGGCTGACGATGTGACGGGCGAGGAGCACGCCGTCGACCAGCTCGCGCCGGTCCTTCTCCGTCCGCAGGAAATCGAAGACGATGCGCGGCGCGCGCGCCGGATCGCGCCCGGCAAGCTCGATCCGGCCGCGCGCATCCTGGCGCAACTGGCTGACATGCAGCTGGAAACCCTGCTCCAGCCGGATATCGCGGCCATGCGGCTGCATGGCCACCGGCGCGAAATGATACTGGATGTTCGGCGCGGGAAGCCCGGCCTCGGTGCGCACCAGGCCGCCCGCCTCCCAGATGTTCGAGGCGACGGGCCCGCCCCTATCCGTAAGCCAGCGCACACCAATGGCCGCCTTGACGAAGGGATTGGCCAGATGTCGCAGGGTCACGGGCCTGCGGCAGCGCCATTGCATGACGACGTCCACATGGTCCTGCAGGTTGCTGCCGACGCCCGGCAGCTCATGCACGACATCGATGCCGGCCCGCGCCAATGCATCCGCCGGGCCGATGCCGGACAGCATGAGAAGCTGCGGGGAGTTGATCGCGCCGCCGCTGAGGACGATCTCCCGCGCCGCGCGGACGACATGGGCCTTCCCCCGATGGCGCACCGTCAGCGAGACAGCCCTGCCCTTTTCGACCGTGACCTTCTCCACCAGGGCGCCGGTGGCGATCGCAAGGTTCTTCCGCCGCGCGGCCGGGTGCAGGTAGGCGACGGCGGCGGAACAGCGCCGGCCGTTCCATTTGGTGCTGTCGTAGCGGCCGAGCCCTTCCGGCCGATAGCCGTTGAGATCCTGCGAGACGCCGATGCCCGCCTCACCGCCCGCCGCGATGAAGGCATCGTAGAGCACGTTCGACGAGGTCCCCCTGCTGACGCCGAGCGGGCCGGAACCGCCGTGCCAGGGATCCTCGCCCCGTTCGTTGCGCTCGGCCTTCTTGAAATAGGGAAGGCAATGGGCATAGTCCCAGCCGGCAAGGCCGAACTCTTCGGCCCAGCAGTCGTAATCGGACGGATGACCGCGCAGATAGACCATGGAATTGATCGAGGAACTGCCGCCAAGCACCTTTCCCCGCGGCACCGGAATCTCCCGGCGGCCCATTTCGGCTTCCGGCACGCTGCGGTAGTTCCAGTTCAGCTTCGGATCGTTCCAGACCTTGTAGACGCCCGCCGGCATGTGGATGAAGAGATTGCGGTCGGACCGTCCCGCCTCCAGGACGAGGACGGAGACATCGCCGTCCTCCGACAGCCGGTTCGCCAGCACGCAGCCCGCCGAACCCGCGCCGACGACGATGTAGTCGTAGCGGCCTTCCATCGGGTTCCTTGCAAAGCCGGCCATGCATTCCTCCGCCCTTTTACGTTTCGGGCAAGCGGTCCCGCTCCGAAACCGCGAACCATGCGGCCGGACTGGAGAAGGCGCGATGTAGATAACAGTCGTTATCTATTGCATAACGACTGTTATCTTCGGCGTCAACGCTTTGTTCGCGAATAGGCGTTGGCTCCGCTCGCCGCAGGCTCTATTCAGGGGGCGAAGGACAATGAAGACCGGGTGCGGGATGCGGCAGGCAAGGAAGAGCGGGCGGGCGAAGGAGGAGGATCCGGTCGTACGGATCGTCGAGGCCGTGTGCGACGTGATCGCCGACGAAGGGGTCGGCAATCTCAGCCTGCGCAAGGTCGCGGAGAAGGCCGGGGCGACGATCGGGCTGATCACCCACCATTTCCCCAACCGCGCGGCGATGGTGAAGGCGGCCGTCGAATATGCCTGGGAGAAGGCGAAGAAGCAGATCAAATGGCCGACGAGCGTGAACGAAGCAGAGATCGTCGCGTGCCTGGAGGCCTTTCTGCCGCTGGAGCAGCCGCGCCGGCGCGAGCTCTCCGTCTGGCTGGCCTTCTGGGCGCTCACCCAGACCTCGGCGGAGCTTCAGGAAATCCACCGGGGCATCCATACCTTCATGCGCGACAAGCATGTCCGCTGGATCCGGCTGCTGGGGCATCCGCTGGAAGACGCCCGCCGCATCGCCGACGGCCTGCTCCTTCAATGCGACGGCATTCTCGTCTATGCGCTGCTCGACGAACCCTATTGGACACCCGAGCGCCAGCGCGCCATCGTCGCCGAGGCCGTGGGCAAGGTCCTGCGTCCGGCTTAGCCCCTCGCCGCCGCCTGCCCCTTCACTCTCGGCAGCGCCTGGACGTGGCGGCCGGAGGCGGCCCCGCTGCCCCTTCTCTCAGCATTGTCCTGCCGCCGCCGCCGCCCCGGCGATGAACCGTCGTGGCCGGCATCCGGCCGCTGCGACACGCGCCGCTGGCCGCGTTGAAAAGAGGTTTCGTAAATTACCTACATTTATGTTGACAAATGTAGATTTCTTTATTATACCCACAATCGCACACGGCGAGTGAGACCTGAAAAGCCTTGAAGGCATCAGGGGAGGCCGTGGTGTTGACCTGGAGGAAATCAAAAATGAAACGCCGTTTCGCGCTGGCTTCAGCGCTCGCAGTCCTGTGCTCGCACGTCTTTACGGCCGGTGGCGCCGAAGCTGCGGGAATGACCGTCTATTGCCCGATGTCGGAAGACGATTGCGGCGCCGTCCTCAATGCATTCAAGGACGATACCGGCATCGAGGCGCAGTTCGTGCGCATCGGCGCCGGCGAGATCCTTGCCCGCATCCGTGCGGAAAAGGCCAATCCGCAGGCCGGCCTGTGGCTGGCGGGTGCTGCCGACAACTTCATCCAGGCCGCGTCCGAGGGCCTGCTCGCCGCGCACAACGCCGCCGGCATCGACAAGGTCGATGCGCGCTACACCGACAAGGAAGGCCGCTGGACGCCGATCTCGCTGTCGCCGATCGTCTTCGCCTATAGCCAGCAGGTCCTCGACGAGATCGGCGCCAAGCCGCCGACCAGCTGGAAATCCTTCGCCGATCCGGTCTTCAAGGACAGCATCGCGCTGGCCCATCCGGCATCCTCGGGCACGGCCTATGTCGCGCTTGCCTCGATCGTCCAGCTCGACGGCGAGGAACAGGCCTTCGCGCTGATGAAGGAAATCGACAAGAACGTCGTCCAGTATACCCGCTCGGGTGTCGCCCCGTCCCGGATGGTCGCCAACAACGAGATCGCGCTTGCCATGGCCTATACGCAGGACATCGAAGCCGCGCTCGCCCAGGGCTATCCGGTCGGCTACTCCTTCCCCGAGGAAGGCACCGGCTTCGAGGTGAACGCGGCCGCCGCCATCGCCAACGCACCGGAAGAACAGGCCAAGGGCGCCCAGGCCTTCCTCGACTGGATCCTGACCGAGAAGGGCCAGGCCGCCATGGGCGCGACGTTCCGCGGCCCCATCGTGCCGGGCTACAAGAATCCCGAAGCCAAGATCGACCTCACCAATGTGAAGATGATCGACTACGACTTCACCTGGGCCGGCGAGAACCGCGCACGCCTGCTGGAACGCTACGAGAACGACGTACGCCACAAGGCTGACGCCAAGTAGGCAGCAGGCCGGCATTCCCGCTTTTCTCCGAAGCGGGAATGCCCTTTCCTTTGACGACATGCGATTCCGAGCGCAAAGCCGCCCCTGGAATTGCCCAAGGAGCCCTTTCCATGACCCTCGTTTCGCAAGCGACCCCGTCCGCCAGGACCGGGGCATCGCCCGCCTTCCTGCGCAAGATCGTCGTCGATCCGTGGCTGTTCGGCATCTTCGTCCTCGTCACGCTCTCGGTGCTGGTCTTCGCCGCGCTGCCCATCTTCACCGTCATGAAGCAGGCCGTCGTCACCGAAGAGGGCTTCGACCTCGGCGTGCTCGTGAACACGCTGTCCCAATCCTTCGTGTGGACCTCGCTTGCCAACACGCTGATGCTCGGCGCCACCTCCGCGGTCATCGCCACCGCCGCCGGCTTCCTGCTCGCCTTTACGGCGACGCGCACCACCATGCCGGGGAAAACCTTCGTGCATGGCGTGGCGCTGCTGCCGATCATCTCGCCGCCCTTCGTCATGGCGCTGGCGGTGGTCATCCTGTTCGGCCGCTCGGGCCTCATCACCCGCGAGCTGCTCGGCATCCGCAACGCCAATGTCTACGGCTTCCATAGCCTGGTTCTGATCCAGTCGCTGGCCTTCACGCCCATCGCCTATCTCAACATCCGCGGCATGCTGCAATCCATCGACACGGCGCTGGAAGACGCCTCCGCCTCGCTCGGCGCCTCGCGCTGGACGACCTTCTCGCGGGTGACGCTGCCGCTCGTCACGCCGGCGATCCTGTCGTCGACGCTGCTCGTCTTCGTCAAGTCCGTCGAGGATTTCGGCAATCCCATGCTGATCGGCGGCAACTACAACACGCTCGCCGTCGAGGCCTATTCGCAGATGGTCGGCTATTTCAACCTGCAGGCCGGCGCGCTGCTCGCCAGCCTCATGCTGGTGCCCTCGATGACAGCCTTCCTCGTCCACCGCTACTGGGTGAGCAAGCGCAGCTACGTCACCGTCACCGGCAAGCCGAGCGCCCAGACGATCCGCATCTCCGGCTCCGTCGTCGTGCCGCTCGCCATCGGCTGCTACGCCATCGTCTTCGCCATCCTTCTCTTCTACCTGACGGTGCTCTACGTCTCCTTCACCAAGCTGCCCGGCGTCAACAACACGCTGACGCTCGACCACTACGCGACCGTCTTCACCGCCGGCTTCCAGACGCTCAGCAACTCGCTGCTGCTCGCCGGCATCGCCACGCCCGTCACCGCCGTCGCCGGCATGCTGATCGCCTATCTGCTGATCCGCAAGGCGTTTCCCGGCAGCTTCCTGCTGCGCTGGGGCACGCTGCTCTCCTTCGCCGCGCCCGGCACCATCCTCGGCATCGGCTATGTCAGCACGTTCAACGCGCCGCCGCTGCTGCTGACGGGCACCGCCTTCATCGTCGTCGCGGCCATGGTGGTGAAGAACCTGCAGGTCGGCATCGAGGCCGGTTCCAACCAGCTTCGCCAGATCGACAAGTCCATCGAGGAGGCCTCCACCATCCTCGGCGCATCGAACACGCGGACCTTCTTCCAGGTGACGATGCCGCTCCTGAAGCCCGCCCTGTTCACCTCGCTCTCCTATGCGCTGACCCGGTCGCTGACGACGCTTTCGGCGGTGATCTTCCTCGTCTCGGCCAACTGGACGCTGATCACCGTCACCATCCTGTCGCAGGTGGAAACGCTGAAGCTCGGCGTCGCGGCGGCCTATTGCAGCATCCTCGTCTTCGTCGTGCTCGCCATTCTGGCGGTCATGCAGCTCGTCCTCAATTCGACATCGAAGAGGTAAGCCCCATGTCGAAAGTCATCTTCTCCAATATCACCAAGCGCTTTCCCGGCGTTGCCGGCGCCACCGCCGTCGACCGGCTGAACCTCACCATCGAGGAGGGCACGCTCGTCACCCTGCTCGGCCCCTCCGGCTGCGGCAAGACGACGACGCTGCGCATGCTCGCCGGCTTCGAGACGCCGACGGACGGCACCATCACCATCGGCGGGCGCGACGTCACCAACGTGCCGGTCAATGCCCGCAATGTCGGCATGGTGTTCCAGAGCTACGCCCTCTTCCCGCATATGAGCGTGCGCGAAAACGTCGAATACGGCGTGCGGCTTCTCAACCTGCCGAAGGGCGAGATGAAGGATCGCGTGGGCAACATCCTGGAGACCATGGCGCTGACCCAATACGCCGACCGACCACCGTCGCGCCTTTCGGGCGGCCAGCAACAGCGCGTGGCGCTCGCCCGCGCCGTCGTCACCCAGCCGAAGGTGCTGCTCTTCGACGAGCCGCTCTCCAACCTCGACGCCCAGCTGCGCGAGCGCATGCGCGACGAGCTGCGCGCCATCCAGCTGCGCCTCGGCATCACCAGCCTCTATGTCACCCACGACCAGAGCGAGGCCATGGCGATCTCCGACCGCGTCGTGGTGATGCGGGGCGGCGTGATCGAGCAGGACGACAGTCCCGTCAACGTCTATTCGCGCCCCGGCACCGGCTTCGTCGCCGAGTTCATGGGCAAGGCGAACATCCTGGAAGGCAAGGTCGAGACGGTCGACGAGACGACGGTCAGGGTGCGCATCGCCTCCACCGTCGCCTTCACGCTGCCGCGCGGCAACCGCGCCTTCCGGGTCGGCGAGGCGGTGCGCTGCGTGGTGCGGCCGGAGCACATCCGCGTCGACGCCGACGGCACGATGGAGGCCAAGGTCCGCCGCGTCGTCTTCCAGGGCGCCTATGTCGAATATCTCACCGATCTCGAAGGCCAGGAATGCGTCTTCCTCGACACGGACTATTACAAGTCCGGCGTCGCCGAGGTCGGGCAGACCCTGAAACTCTCCATCGACAGCCGGCCGGTCTGGATCCTGCCGGAAACCGAAACCGCCGCATTGGGAAAAGCTGCATGACCCTCTCCAAGCCCATCGTCAACGACCTCAACGAAACGATCGAAACCGTCGCCTGCCAGGCCGCGCGCGCTGCCGGCATGGTGGCGCGCCAGGGCTTCCTCAATGCCAGTCCCGAGACGCTGGCGACCGAACAGAAGGCCGGTTTCTTCGATATCGTGACAGCCAGCGACAAGGCGGCCGAGCGCGCCGCCTGCGACACGATCTGGTCGCACATCCCCGCCTCCCGCATCCTCGGCGAGGAGGGCGGCTGGCAGGGCGAAGGCGACACGACCTGGATCATCGATCCGATCGACGGCACCAGCAACTTCGCCTCGGGCCTGCCCTTCTTTAGCGTTTCCATCGCCGCCTATCACAAGGGCGAGCCGGTCTGCGGCGTGGTCTACGACCCGGTGCGCGATGAACTGTTCATGGCGGCCGGCGGCCGCCTGACGCTGAACGGCGAGACGGTCGAACCCTTCCTGCGCGGGCGCACCGACCGCGAGGTCGAGGTCCTGACCAATGCGCCCTACGAGGGCGAGCGCCCGTCCCGTGCCGCGCAGGAAGCCCATGCCGACCTCGTCAACTCCTTCCGCGCCGTCCGCCGCCTCGGCTCCTGCGCCCTGCATCTTGCCTATGTCGCCGTCGGGCGCGTGGCGATCTGCTACGAATCGAAATTCAGCGCCTGGGACATCGCCGCCGGCATCCAGCTCGTCCAGACGGCGGGCGGGCATGTCCATGCGCAGGATGCAGACGGCCGGACGCTCGAGCCGCACCAGGATGCGCTCGGCTCCGTCAAAAGGCTCGTTGTGGCGCAGGCCGGTTTTGACTATCAATCGTCCTGCCTGTCGAGGCTGATGGCCGACGGGACGTTGTAACCTTCACGGGAGAAGCCTTCATGGCGGAACGAAGAGGTCCATGCTCGACCTGATCAGGCAATCCCTGTCGCAGTTCACGCCTGCCGAACGCAGGATCGCGGAAGCGATCCTCGACACGCCCAGCACGGCCATCACCTGGTCGATCACCGATGCCGCGCGCATCGCCAATGTCAGCGAGCCGTCGATCATCCGATTCTGCCGGCGGCTCGACTGCGACGGATTTCCGGATTTCCGCCTGAAGCTCGCGCAGCAGCTCGCCGTGCGCCAGGCCCCGGCAAACCAGGCGGAAACCGACGGCGATCCCTTCACCGGCCTCATCGACGACGTGTTCAACCGCGCCGTCGAATCCCTGCGCGAGGCGCGGCACGACCTCGACATTGAGGGGCTGCGCCGCGCCGTCGACCTGATCGCCAGGGCCCGCCGGATCGACATATACGGCTATGGCGGCTCCGGCTTCCTTGCCAGCGAGGCCCAGCACCGCCTCGCCTCGCTCGGCATGGCGAGCGTCGCCTATGCCGATCCTACCCTGCAGATGGTCTCCGCCCCGCGCCTGACGGCCGAGGACGTGCTGTTCGTCCTCTCCTTTTCCGGCCGCACCAGCTATCTCATCTCGAACATGGAAATCGCCCGCAAGGCAGGCGCGCGCATCCTGTCCATCGCGCCCGGCGGCTCGGTCGTCGCCTCGCTCGCCGACGAGAACATCAACCTCAACGCCTATCGCGCCTCCGGCCAGTCGCTGATCGTGCCGACCGGCCGCGCGCCGATGTATGTCATGCTCGACGTCCTCTTCGCCCTCCTGTCGCGCAGGAAGGATACGCCTGCCGGATGAGGCCGCCGGGCCCTTGGCTCAGAGCGTCGCCAGGCGGCTGTTGTCCATGCTGGCGCCGTAGGCCTTGCGTATGGCGACCTTCTCCTCCAGCGCGGCGATCACGCTTTCGGAGAAGTTGGTGCCGTAGAGCTGCGCGAGGTTGCTCAGCCCGCCGGGCGTGAAGACGTTGATTTCCAGTATCTTGTCGCCGACGATGTCGAGGCCGACCAGGAACATGCCGTCCGCGATCAGCTTGGGGCGCACGGCCTCCACGACGGCGAGCATTTCCGGCGTCACCTCGACGCGGGCCGGCCCGCCCCCGACATGGACGTTGGAGCGGATCTCGCCCTTGGCCGGCACGCGGCGAAAGGCGGCATATTTGCCGTCGCGCATGAGGGGACGGCCGTTCATGACGAAGAAGCGCACGTCGCCTTCGCTGGCCTCCGGCATGAAGCTCTGGGCGATGAGATAGCCCTCGCCGCTCACGGCCTCGAAGATCTGGTTGAGATTCTGGTCGTCCGGCGAGGTGACCTTGAACACGTTCTTGCCGCCGGACCCTTGCAGCGGCTTGATGATGGCGCCCTTGCGCTTCTCGCCCTCGATGAAGCTGCTGATTTCCTCGATGCTCTTGGAAACCAGCGTCGCCGGCCGGACGGAGGCGGGAAAATCCTGGAGGTAGAGCTTGTTCTGCGCCTTGGCGAGGCCGGCGGGATCGTTGACGACAAGCGTGCCGCGCAGCACTGCAAGGCGCCCGAACAGGGCGCCGACATTGGCCGCCCAGGGCCGGTCGGTCATGTCGAGCGACGGATCGTTGCGCAGGAACAGCACGTCGATTTCGCCGATGTCGAAAATCCGTGTCTCGGCGCGGTCGCTTTGCAGGTCCTTGTGCAGCGTTTCCGGCTTCTTGTAGCCGGAGGACGGCAGGACAAGGCCGCGAACGCACAGGCTGTCATCCGGCCGGACCACGAAATCGCCGGGCGTGACGTAGCAGATCTCGTGCCCGCGGTTGAGAGCGGAAAGCGCCAGCGCGGTCGTGGTGAACTGCGGGGTTTCATCGGCGATCGAATTGACGAAAAACGCAATGCGCATTCGGGGCTCCTATGAAATGAGATCGAGGGGGGCAAGGCCGGCACGAAGCTTGGCGAGGCGCTCCGGCGCGCCCCGTGCGGCCATGAATTGCGGCACGAGTCTTGGCGCCTTGAGAAGGCCGCGCTGGCTGAGCTCCTGCATGACCGCGAAGTGGCGGGCCGCGATCTTGCCGAGCCAGAACGGTTCCAGATCGCCGCCGTTGCGCAGATGCGCGAGAATATCGAGAAGGCCGCGCAGATAGATCGCATCCTTGGCAAGCCCGCCGCCGCGATAAAGCCGCAGCGCGATGTTGAAGGCGATCGGCGGCTTGAAGGTCTCCTCGTCGCACAGCAGCCGGTAGGTCTCGACGAAGCTTGCCCCGCCGAGCATGGCCGCGCAGGCGACCACCCGCGCCGCGATCAGCCGCAGCCGCGCCCGGGTCATGCCGCCGACCAGATATTCCGCCAGCACGGCAAGCCCCTCCTGCGCGCCCTCATAGCCCGCAAGGCCGGAGCGGAAGAGCCGCAGGCCATGGCCCGAGCCGTTGCAATAGGTCAGGAGATGCACGCCCACCTCATGGCTGAGCAGGGCATCCACCCGCTCGCGGGGCATGGCGGTGGAGCTGGCGATCAGCAGGCGGTCGCTGGAAACCATCAGGCCCGCGGGAAGGTCGTCGCGCACCTCCACGCTGGGCGAGAAGGCGGAGAACTGCTCGCTATAGCCGTCGATCATCGCCTTGGCGCGCCGTTCGACATAACGGTGGCCGACCATCTGCGGCTCCTTCACGCGGCCGGAAGATGGCGTCGCATCCAGGATGGCGCGCGCCGCCTTTTCCAGCCGCGCATCGACGGAGCCGTAGAGCGCGCGGCTCATCTCGACGAAACGCGCATCCTCGCGCGCAGAGAGCATCGAGAGCTGCAGATCCAGTTCCTGCTGCTTCTCGCCATAGAGGCGTTCCAGCACGGGATCCTCGAACTGGTCGAGCGCAATGGAGAACAGGGCCTTCTTGCGCACGGCGATGTCGAAGGCAAGCGGTCGGTAGAGGAAGACGGGCGCGCGCTGGAAGCCCGAGGCGCTGAACTCCTCGAACGCCTTTTCGGCATTGATGGGCGTGACGGCGAGCAGGAAGTCGAAGCTTGCGGCGATGTCGTCCATCGCGCGGTCGGCCCGCGTCACCGCATCGGTGAAGACGCGCCGGCCGAGCGCGCGGTGCGAGGCAGGAGCGAGCGCCGTCTCGGCCCGGACGAACTGCGCGGCCGCTTCGAGCCCCGCATCGACCAGATGGGCGACGAGCCGGCCCTGCAGCTCCGGATAGACCGCGCGCGACTGCGGCACCCGGTAGATCGGCGCGACGCGCATGGTGAGCGTGGAGCAATCCGGCAGGCGGCGGGCGAGGCCGGCGTGGGGATCGTCGGCAAGCGACGAGCGCTCCACCCGCGGCGCCCTGTAGCGGCCGTTGATCTTCTCCACCGCGCCGACGAAAGCCGAAAGCGCCGCCTCGGCGGCCTTGTCCGGCGAAGACGAGACGCGCATGCGGAAGGGCGCGAGGAAGGGCGTGTCCTTCGGCAACGGATCGCGGGAAAGCTCGCCGAAATCGAGCACGAGGAAGGCGCCGAACTGGTCCTTCATGCGTGCGGCGACCTCCCGGATGGCCGCCACGGCATCGGTGAGATTGCCGGCAAGGAGATAGGCGGCATTGGCCATTGCCGCCGCGCGCGCCGCCGGGGCCGCGCGCCGCCCGACATGCACCGCGAGGAACGGCAGCGGACGATCGAGATGCAGTCGGCCGCGCCTTGGAAGCTGCAGGCGGATGGGAAGGCCGCCCTCCAGCGCCTCCGCCACGCGCGCAGCCACATCCGGCGACGGTTTCGCGCGCGTGCTCACGTTGCCTCTCCCTGCGGCATCGCGGCAAGGGCCGCCTCCAGCACCGGCAGGCTGGCGCGGATCGCGGATCGCAGGGCGTCGATGGCCTCGGGGTCCGGCCGCCCCGTCCATTCGTCCATGAATATCTTCTTGAATTCCACTGCGATGGCGCAGCCGGTGCGCGGAAAATGCGCATGCACGAAACGCGTCTGCTCGCCCTTGCCGGCGAAGGCGACATTCTCGCGCACGTCCAGTTCCCGGCCGGGAAAGGGCTGCCTTCGCAGGCATTCCATGAAGGCATCGACCACCGGCGCCCAATAGGCCCTCTCCATCGAAAAGGTGCCGATATTGATATCGGGCGCATCCGCCTGTGCGGTCGGCGGCGCATCCGGGCCGGCGCGGCGATGGTTGTAGCTGTGCATGTCGAGCAGGATAAAACGTCCGTGGGCGCGCTGCACGTCGTCCAGCAGCCCCCGCAGCATGGCATAGTAGCCGTTGTGCTGGCGCAGCACGGTCTCCACCGCCTCCTCGGGCGGCGGCGTCCGCCAGACATCGAGACCCCAGGCCTGCTCCGGCCGCAGATAGACCGCACCTTCGCGCGGCCTGTTGAGATCGACCTCGAAGCGCGAGCGGTGGACGACGATGCGGTTGCTCATGTCCTGGATGAACCGCGCCGTGAAGGGATCCTCCTCGCGCAGCCGCTCTTTTGCGCTCAGGGCCATGCGCGACGCCAGGCCGTCATGGACGAGATGCCCGTCATGTATCGCGGTGCCGACGAGCGGCGAAATGCCTCGGGCCATGGACCAAAGTGGTTGTGCGGCGAAGTCTGCGGGCGTCTCTCGTTTTTCCATGACGCCATAACGTCGAAAATGCATACGAGTTCCGCAACGCACCGGCCGGCGGGAGCGGGCGTTGCGGGCGACGGCCTGCCAGAGGCGGAGGCGTCGCCGGGCGTTGTGCTTTGCCTAATCGTCCTGCGGCGCACCGCCGGGATCGCGTTCCCAGCCGAATACGCTGCGCCCGCCAAGGTCCGCCGAGCGGCGGAATTCACCGGCGACGATCTCCTTCAGGTCCGGCCCGGTGACGTAGCGCTCAAGCCGCCGGCTCTGCTCGTCGAGCCGCTTCAGGGCCTGCAATTCCTCGTCCGATCCGAGCCGGGCCTTGCGGACGGCGGATTTCATCACCCCGATCGTCTCGTCATAGACCTTCAGCGGCACCGGGAAGGGATGCCGGTCCTTTCCGCCATGGGCGAGCGAGAACCGTGCCGGGTCGGAGAAGCGGCAGGGCGCTCCATGCACGACCTCGGCCACCATGGCCAGCGCCGCGACGGTTCGCGCACCGACACCGGGCGTCAGGAGAAGATGCTCGAAATCCGCCGGGCCGCGATCCGCCGCGGCGGCAAGATTGCCGTGCAGGCGCCGCATGTCGACGTCGGTTTCGCGAACCTCGTGATGGGCGGGCATGACGAGATGCGGCAGGGCGAGCTGCGCCTCCGGTTCGGCGGGACGCTTTTCGAGCACGGCCAGCTCGCGCACGATCCGGTCCGGCCCGAGCGATGCCAGAAGGTCGAGCTGACCCCGCCGGGAAGGCCCTGCGCGGCTGTCCGCGAGATTGACGATCTCGCCCTGTTCGCGGCCCTCGATGGCCGCGTGCGGGGAATCGAGAAAACTCGTCAGCCCTTCGGACAGCCAGTGATATCTGCGTGCCTGGCGTCTGTCGCCATTCATGCCCTGCTGGACGACGACCCATTTGCCGTCGTCGGCGACGACGAAGCCGTGCAGGTAGAGATCGAAGCCGTCCTGCACGGCGGCGCTGTCGACCTTGGCGACGAGCCGGCTCGTGGTTGCAAGATGCGTCCCGTCGACGCCGACCCGCTCGCCGATCGCCATCAGCTCGCCCGGCGTCTTGCGCGACTGGGCGCCGCGTCCGCCGCAGACGTGAAGACCCAGTTCGCCCGACAGCGGCGCCAGCCCGCGCTTCAGGGCGCCAAGGACGCTCGTGGTGATGCCGGAGGAATGCCAGTCCATTCCCATGACCGCGCCGAAGGACTGGAACCAGAAGGGATTTGCCAGGCGCCGCAGATATTCGTCGCGCCCGTAGTGATGGACGACGGCCTCGGTAATGACCGCGCCGAGGCGGGTCATCCGCTCGCCGAGCCATCGCGGCACCCTGCCGCCATGCAGGGGAAGATCGGCGCTTCCGGCTCGTTTCGCCATCAGGCGGCCTCCAGGAAATCGGGCATTGCCCACGCAACGGGGTCTCTCGCAATCTCCGCCCGATGAAGGCGGAAGGGCGCGCGGCAGAAAGCATGCGGGCGAGGGAACAACGTCTCCTATCCACGGTTAGTGGCGGGAACAAGGAGACCCGCCATGAAAATTCTTCGCCTCGCCCCCGCCCTCTTGCTGATCGCCACCTCCGCCTTCGCCCAGTCGACAGCCGAGAAGACCGGCATCAACTCCGCCCTCGACATTCCCCCCAAGACCGAGGACTTCGTGAAGGAAGTCTCGATGAGCGACATGTTCGAGATCGAATCGAGCAAGCTCGCGCTGGAGCGCGGCAGCGCCGCCACCAAGGCCTTCGCCCAGCAGATGATCGACGCCCACCAGAAGACCACCGCCGACCTCAAGGCGCTGCTGGCCAGCGGCAAGGTGAAGGCGCAGCCGGCGACCGCGCTCTCCGGGGATCAGCAGGAATCGCTCGACGAGCTGAAAAAGCTGTCTGGCTCGGAATTCGACGACGCCTACCAGGACGACCAGGAAGATGCGCACGAGGATGCCGTGGATGTCTTCAAGCGCTACGCCGACGAGGGCGACAATCCGGACCTGAAGGCATGGGCGGCGAAAACGGTGCCCGAGCTGGAACACCACCTGAAGATGGCCGAGGACCTGGGCAAAAAATAGCACCTTCCCGCCCCGCCCCCCCCCGTGGTCGCCAGTACCCCGGAAGCGACCCGATGCCCTCCCGCCCTGCGGATGTGGCACCGGGCCCTTCTGGATTCGTGCGTGACGCCTCATTCCGGAAATGCAACCAGAAGACGCGGCGGCGTGCGAATGTCTTATGGCGGTACAAACCGCGTCCTGCTCAATGCGATGCTTGTGCAGTCACAGGAAAGAAAACCTCCGCGTCCTGCCGTTCCTTCAATGAAACTGCTTTATCGCCAATATGTTGAGCATTGCATGAATGTCGAAGGAGCATATATAAAATTTTAATCCTCTTTTATACATTAACCAGAAATTTACGACGCCCTTAACACTTATGAGAGTATTCTATAAATCACCTCTACCGGAGGTGATGTTCCATGATAGAACACAACAGGGATAGCCAGCACCAGACTGCGACGGCGCATACAGCCTCAAGTAGAAAAATCCTCACGCCGCCGCCCCTCTGCGCGGCGGCGCAACTGGCCGGGCAGCCGGCGCCGCCCTGCGGCGGCATCCCGGCCGCGCCACTGCCGTTGGAGACGGATACGCCGCGGGCCCTGCTCGGCGGGCTGGCGATCGCGGCGATGGACCGCGGCGCGGCGGCGCGGCTGCTGATCTCGGCGGCGCGCCGCCGGAGCGGGCGGCCCTTCTACTCCACCTCCGCCAATGGCGAGGTCATCGCGCGCGTCCATGCGGACGGCAATGTCGCCGCGCTTTTCCGCGATGCCGACCAGATCCTCGCCGACGGGCAGCCGCTCGTCATCGCTTCGCGATGGCTTTGCCGGCATAAGCTGCCCGAACGCGTGGCGACGACCGATCTTTTTCACGACGTCGCAGGGATCGCCGAGCGCACAGGCGTCTCCTTCTATCTCTTCGGGGCGACGGCGGGCGTGAACGAAAAGGCCGCCGCCGTCGTGCGGCAACTCTACCCCGCCCTTTCCATCGTCGGCCGCAGCCACGGCTATCTGGCCGGCGCCGAACTGGAGCGGAAGATCGACGAGATCAACGGGCTCGGCCCGGATATCCTCTGGCTCGGCCTCGGCGTGCCGCGCGAGCAGATTTTCGTGCGCGATTTTGCCGGCCGGCTCGATCGGGTCGGCGTGATCAAGACCTCGGGCGGATTGTTCGATCACCTCGCGGGAAGGACACGCCGCGCGCCGCTGTGGATGCAGCGGGCGGGCTTCGAGTGGCTGTGGCGTGCCGCCATGGAGCCGCGCCGCCTGTTCTGGCGCTACCTGACGACCAATCCGCGCGCCCTCTATGTTCTCTTGAGGTATTCCCGATGACGATGATCGAGACGATTGCGCCCCCTGTGAGGACCGGCTCGGACATCGCCGTCATCGGCGGCGGACTTTCCGGCACGCTGGCGGCCTGCCTGCTCGGCCGGGCCGGCTACTCCGTCACCCTGATCGACCGCCACCGCCATTTCCCGCCGCGCTTTCGGGCGGAAAAGCTTGGCGCCGGCCATATCGAGCGGCTGCGCCGGCTCGACCTTCTCCCCGCGCTCGCCGGCCGCGGCGCCGCGTTCGACACCGTCCTCAACCTGCGCGAGGGCCGGCTGCTCGACGTGACGCACAGCCCGCATCTCGGCATCCGCTACCACGATCTCGTCGCGGCGCTGCGCGCCATGCTGCCGGAAACGGTGCATGTCGTCACCGGCCAGGCGAGCGCCATCCGCACGGGCGCGCGGCGCCAGCGGGTCGCCATCTACGGTCAGGAGGAGGTGACGGCCCGGCTGCTGGTGCTGGCGAGCGGGGGCGGCGACCTGCTGCGGCGCAATCTCGATATCGTGCGCAGGGTCGTCCGTCCGCGCCATTCCATCGCCTTCGGCTTCGACCTGCGCCTGCATGACGCGGATCGTTTCGCGCAGGCCGCCGTCACCTGCTACGGCGACCACCTGTCGGAGGGCATAGACTATCTCACGCTGTTTCCCGTCGCCGGCGGCCTGCGCGGCAATCTCCACGCCTATTGCAGCCCGGCGGATTGCTTTGCGAAGACGCTGCGCGACCGGCCGGACGAGACGCTCGCCGCCCTCTTTCCCTGCCTTGCCGAGGTGATCGGCCGCTTCGATGTGCCGGGCGGCATCGAGAGCTGGATCACGGACCTTGCCGTCGCGGAAAACCTCCGGCGGGACGGCATCGTGCTGATCGGCGATGCCTTCCAGACGTCCTGCCCGGCGGCGGGCACCGGCGTCAGCCGGCTTTTGACGGATGTGGAGCGGCTTTGCCAAGTCCATCTCCCGCGCTGGATGCGGCAGGGCACCGTCTCCGCCGCCGATCTCGCCGGCTTCTACGACGATCCGGAAAAGCGGGCGATGGATGCCCATGCGCTCGATATGGCGGAATTCCGCCGCGGCCTGACCATGGGCACCGGCTTTTCCTCCCAGCTCGGCCGCCGGCTGCATTTCGCCCGCCGGCGGGCGATGCACATGGTCGATACGCTGAGCCCGGCGCTCGCCGCCCGGCTGCGGGAGATCAGCCAGGCGCACCTTCACCGCTCTCCCTGACGTGCCGGCCGAAGGCGACGCCGGTCAGGAGCAGGCAGAAGCCGAGCGCGAGCGGCGAGAAGAACGCCTCCTCCTGCAGGACGGCATTGGCCGAGATGGTGACCACCGAGACGAAGGCGAAGAGGAAGTCGGGCCGACCGGTCTCGACGAGCCGCCGGCCGGCCGCCACGGCAAGGGCGGCGAGGAAGCCGAAGAACAGGAAGGCGCCGATCCCCATCTGGTAGAGCATCACGCCGACGGCGCTTTCCACGGGCACCGCCGCCACGCCCTCGCCCTGCGCGCGGTTCCAGTCGAGATTGACGCCGGCGCTCGAAAGGTTGCCGCCGATGCCGAGCCCCTGGCCGAGCGGATTGCCGATGAAGTCGCGAATGCCGGCGAACAGGCCGAGCACATGGTAATCGCCGTGCCGGGCGCCGTAGAGGGTGGCGGCGACCGTCCAGAGGGCCGCGAGCAGAAGAACCCCAGCCAGCACCGGCCCCGCGCGCGCGGGACGGTAGGCCAGCCGGGCGGCGAGCGCCACGCAGAGCAGGAAGGCCGCGCCCTTCGAGCCGATGACGAGCAGCAGCGGAAAGGCGGCAAGCGGCAGCAGCCAACGCCCGCGAAAGAGCAGCCAGGCGGAGGAGAGGCTCAGCGCATAGGCATAGCTGATCGGATGGAAATTCGGCCCGCCATTGCGGAAGACGCGCGGCAGGGCATCGCCGAACAGCGCGGTGTTGAAGAAGGTGGCGGTCATCGTATCCTCGAGCCCGCGCAGCACGAAGCCCGTCTCGCGCAGCGCCTTCTCCCAGACCCCTGCCTCGATCTGTGCCTTCAGCCCGCGCTGGATATAGAGATCGCCATGGAAGAGGCCGAGGAAATCCGTGCGGAACACCTGCTCCAGATAGCCATAGGCGACCGCGATGGTGCAAAGCCAGATCATCGGCGCGCGCATGTCGACCCGGTAGAGGCTCGCGGCGAGGAGCGCGATGTGGAAGCAGGCGAGCGGCGTGATCGTGTTGCGGAAATAGATGATCGCATCCTTCGGCGCGCCGCGCGCCGCGCCGAGCAGCAGATAGAGCCCGATGACGCCGCAGAGCGCGACGGTGAGGCGAAGCCAGGGCCCGAGCGCCGGCAGAGCGCGCACCCTTTCCTGGAACGCGGCGAGGAAGAAGAGGCCGAAGGCCGTCATCAGGATGACGAAATTGGCGCCGCGCAGCGCATCGAAGGCCGCATCGTCCGGCACGAAGGGCGTGAACCAGGCAACGACGAGGTTCTGGAAGAGGAAGGCGCAGGCGATGACCGCCGGAACGCTCGCCGGGACCGCGACGGCGAGGATGGCGGTCACGAGGAAGGTCGCCGCAAAGCCGAAGGGCGCGGAGACCGCGAAGGACCCCACCGCCACGACGATGACGCAGAAGGCGATGGCGAGACGAAAGGCGGCGTCGCCCCGCCGCTCGCTTGCCTGCGCCCGCGGACCTGCCCCGGATAGCGCCCGCAACGTCATGTCAGTCCTCTCCGCCGAACAGCGCATCGAGCATCGCGCCGTCGAAACCGTCGGTGCGCCTCCGGTCGGCGATGAGGCCGAAGCCCTGATCCAGCTCCCAATAGACCCAGCCGAGCCCGCAGTCTTCCGCCGCCCGGCGCACCGCCGCCGTCCATGCCGCGCGGCTGGCGGCATCGACGCAGCCGGCGAGCACGCCGAATTCGTTGAGCATGACGGGGCAGCCGGTCGCGGCGGACCAGCGGGCGGCGCGCTTGAATTGCGCGCGGATGGCCGTTGCCGTCCAGTCCGTCGCCATCTGCGCCTCGACGAGGCTTGCTGCCTCCTCGTCGCCGGCCGCGCGCAGCGCCGAGAGCTTTTCAAGGATATGCGGCATGCCTCGCGTGGCGGGAAACGGCAGGCCGCCGATCCGGGCGAGCGGCGTGTCGCCCCAGCTCTGGCACTGGTGGGTGAACGCCGTGGGCGCATAGAAATGCACGGCCGCGACCTGCCGGTCGTCGGCAAGCGGCGGCGTGGCGTCGAGCCGCCAGATGCCCTGGTCTTCGGCAGGCCCCCAGACAAGCGTGTGCTGCGGGCAGGCGGCGCGCACGATCCCGGCAAGGCGGTCACGGAGAAAAAGCCAGTCCGCGGTCGTCATCGGCGGCTCGTTGAGGAGTTCGGGATGGACCCGGCCCGCCGGCAGATCGGCGATCACGGCGCTAAGGCCCCGCCAGGCCTCGGCCACGCGTCCGCCGCCCGCCGCCGGATCCTCCCGCAGGGCGGCGTGGAGGCGGGCGGAGGGGTGCATGTCCGCCAGCACCGCAAAGCCGGCGGCAAGAAGCCGCTCGATCCCCTGCCGGATCGACCCGAGCGCTCCGGCGAGCACCACCTCCCCGTCGATCGGCAGGCGAACCGTCGCAAAGCCGGTCCGGCGAAGCTCCTCCAGCACCGCCGTCGCCGGAGCCACGCCGGCCGGCCGGTCGAACCAGCCCGGAATGTTGATGCCCCGCGTCGGCGGGAGGAGTGCTGCCGCCGACGTCCGCGACGGCCGGAAGTGGCCGGCGACGAAGCCGGCGGCAAGCGCCAGGAACCGGCGGCGGTGCAGGTCGCCGCCCCGTCTCATTGCGCCGCTACCGAAAGCGGCGTGACGTCGCCGGCGGCCTGTCCGCCCGCAACGACCAGCGTGGCGCTGCGCGCCATGTCCTCCTTGCCGAGCCTCCGGCGCATCAGGGCATGCGCGCGCGTCGCATCCTCCACCGGGTCGAGGGTGAAGAGCAGGAGGTCGGCCGGCGCGAAGAGGCGCATATCCCATTGCTGTGCGGCAAGCGGCGGGCCGATCAGCAGCAGGAAATCGACATCGCCCGCAAGGCCTTCTTCCGGCGGAAAGGTCGGCATCCCGGCCGCAAGCGGCCGCACGACCGTCGGCAGGCCGCTGGCGCCGTTGACGAAGGGGCCGGCGCTGCTCGCGCCCGGCAGGCCGGTGAATTCGACGACAAGGACGTTCCGGCCGGCCTGCTGCAAGGCGATGCCGATCATCGCGCCGGCGAGCTTTGCACCGGCGGGATCGTCGAGGCCCGAGATCAGCAGCCGATAGGGTGCGGGATGTTCGGTGAGGCGCGCAGCGATACGCCGGACGAGACCCAGCATGTCGCGAAGGAAGGCCTGCCCGCCGGGCCGGGCGATGTGCCGCCTGAGGGCGCGGATGCGGGCCGGCGCGCTCGCGCCCGGCAGGACCGGAAGATCGAGGCGCCCGAGGCTTTGCGGTTCCGCCGTGTCCCTGGCGACGGCCGCCTCCGGGTCGCCGCGCGCGGCCGGGCCGCCCGCGACCGCGAGGCAGCAGCCGCCGAGAAGGCCGATCGCGGCGCTCACCGGCAGAAGCAGCAGCGGCGTCGGCCAACTCGGCTGCACGGGCGGGGCGGCGATGGCGATGACCTTCGCCTCGGAAAGCTGGAGCCCGCGCATCTGCGCCGTTTCTTCCGCCCGTTTCAGCACGTCGTCGAGCACCTTGCGGGCGGCCTCCGCCTTCGCCTCCAGCCGGCGCAGTTCCACCTGCGCGGCGCCGGCGGCCTGCGACTTGCCGCGCAGCGCCGCAAGCCTTGCCTCCAGCGCGGCGACGGCCTCGTCCGCAAGCTGCCGTTTCGCCTTCAGTTCGCCGAGGATGCGCGTCCCCTCCGCGCCGATCAGGGCGCGGGTGCGGGCAAGCTCCGACCGCAGCCGGCGGATCGTCGGATGGCGCCCCCGATAGATCGCCTCGGCATTGGCAAGCTCGGCCGCGCGCTGGTTGTAATCGCTGCGCAACCGGTCGATCGTCGCCGAGGAGACGATTTCGGCCAGCCTGTCGAAGCCGGCCGGCAAGGCTTGGGCGGCGACCGCCTGCTCGTGCCGGTCCCTGGCCGCATCGGCATCCGCCCGGGCTTCGACAAGTCGGGCGGCGAGCTGATCCGTCTCGTCCTTCAGCGTGCCGCCGGCGGCGGGATCGAGGATTTCGTGCCGCATGCGGAAATCGGCGACGGCGCGGTCCGATTGCGCGACGGCCTGCTGAAGCAGGGCGATCCGCTCGCCAAGGCGCGTGTTGACATCGGCATTGGCGCTTTCCCGCTCCCCCGAAAGCCCGGCGCGGTAGCGCTCGACGATGGCGTTGGCGATGCGCGCCGCCTTTTCGGCCGAACGGGATTTGAAGCTGACATCGATGACATAGGTGAGGCCCGCCCGCTCCACCGTGACGCGCCGCTCGAACCGCCGGAAGACCGCATCCCTCGTCGGCGCGGGCGAAAGGCCGATAAGGGAAAGCAGCCCGCCCTCGGCGAATTCCGGATCGTTCGCGATATCCTCGCCGTCGAAGACCGCCATCAGGAGATCGCGGGATTCGATGACGAAGACCTGGCTCGCCACCGCTGCGCTGTCCGCGCCGATGCCGGGCAGGACGGTCTCGAACTGGGTGGAGCGCGCATCGCGCGGGTCGATCAGCAGCGAGGCGGTCGCCGTATAGGTCGGCTTCGTCACCGCGAGATAGACGAGCGCCAGGGCAAGCGCCCCGCCGACGGAAAAAAGCACCGTCCGCCGCCGCTGCCAGAGCCGCTGCCACACCGCCCCGACATCGAACAGGGGCGGAAACACGTTTTCCGTCGCATCCAGCGCTGCCATGCCTGCCGTCCCTGCCTTTCACCGGATATCCGGGATGCGTATCGCCGCAGGGTCGTTAACTACCATTGGTTTGGTTAACAATTACGAAAGTAACCATAGGATGCATTTTCGATGGCGTATCCCCACGCTTCGGTCCATCCTCACGACACACGCAAAGACTGCATTGATCGATAACAATACAATCTTATGGACATTCCGTGAACCAGGCCGGAAAACTTCCCTTTCGCACCCTTGCCCGCAACGGCGCCGCTGCCGGCGTCATCAAGCTGGCGAGCGCCGGGCTCACCTTCCTGCTTTTCGTCGCCGCGGCCCTGGCGACGGACGAGCGGCAGTTCGGCCTGTTCAGCACGGCCTATGCGGGCGCCAGCCTCGTCTCCTTCTTCTCGCTCATCGGCCAGCATGCGGTCGTCCTCCGCTTCTGGCCGCAATATGGCGACGGGCGGAAGCGCGCCGTCGCCAACGGCCTGATGGCGCGCGCCATCGCCGTCACGCTGGCGGGGCTGGCGGTATCGACGCTCCTCGTGCTGGCGATCGGCCTCGTGCCTTTCGCGCTCACGCGCGTGCCGGAATGGCAAGCGCTCGCGCCTGCCGTCGCCGCCCTGACCTTCGCGCTCGGCTGGTCGGAATTCACCGCCTGCGCCTTTCGCGCCAAGAACCGGCTGTTCAGCGGCCTGCTGCCGCGCGACATCGTCTGGCGTGTGCTCACCGCCGCCGCCTTCGCCGGGCCGGGCAGTCTCACCGGCGGCATCAGCGCCGTCGCCGCGACCTGGCTGAGCGCGGCCCTTCTTCTCCTCTGCGTGCTGCCGCAATCCTTCGTGCTGCTCAAGGAGACGCTCCGTGCCCAGCGCGGGCCGCTCACCCTTGCGCAGAGGGCCGAATTCCGGGCCGTGACCTTCGGCCTGTGGGGCGTCACGGCCCTGCCGCCGGCCCTCAGCCAGGCGAGCACGCTGCTGGTCGCGGCGATCCTCGGGCCGGAGGCGGCCGGCGCGATCTTCGTCGCGGACCGGATCATGCGGCTTGCCGTCCTGGCGCTGAGCGGCATCAACCAGGCGCTCGCACCGCAGATCTCCGGCTCCTTCCATCGCGGCGACCGGGACCATGTGCAGCGCATCGTCGCCATCACCGCCATTGCCGGCTTCACGCTGGCGCTCGCCACGCTTGTCGTCTTCGTCCTTTTCGGCCGGCCGATCCTTGCGCTTTTCGACCCCGCCTATGCCACGGGCACCATGCATATGGTGCTGATCGTCCTCGGCCTCGGCGCGCTTGTCGGCACCGCCTGCGGCCCCACCGAACTGCTCATGCAGCTGACGGGCCTGCAGCAGGCGCTCTTCCGCACGCTCGTCAGCGTCAACACGCTCGGCCTTTGCGCCACCGCCGTCCTCACCGCCGCAACCGGGCCGATCGGAGCCGCCTTCGGCATGGCGGGCACGATGGCGCTCTGGTGCGTGATCGGCGCGGGCATCGCCCGCTCCCGCATCGGCATCGATCCATCCATCCTCGGTTTCCTCGCAGGGCAGGACGCCGACGCCGTCCGCGCCATTCTGAAAGGTCGACCATGAAGATCCTGCAAGTCCAGACACAGGCCGAAGCCGGCGGCGCACAGCGCATTTCCGATATGGTGGGCGAAGGGCTGCGCGCCCGCGGCCACGAGGTGCGGACGGTGTTCCTCTACCGCAAGACCGATGTCTACGACCGCGATCCCCACGCGGATTTCATCCTGACCCGTCCGCCGGAAGGGCCAGGCGGCCGGATGCGCGCCGTCCTCGGCCTCATCGCCCATATGCGCAAGGTCCGGCCGGACGCGGTGCTCTCCTTCCAGCATTACGGCAATATCGCCGGAACGCTGGCCGCCCGGCTTTGCGGCGCACGCGTGATCGTCGCAAACCAGAGCGGCGCGCCGCAACGGCACGGCCTGCGCGGGCTCGTCACCCGGATCGACACGCTGATGGGCATGGCGGGCCTCTACCAGACGAACGTGGTCAATTCCGGCTGGACGGCGGCCCAGTTCGCCGCCTTTCCGCCGGCCTATCGCAAGCGGCTGAGGCGCATCGACCACGGCGTGCGCGCGCCCGCGCGGCATTTCGACAGGCAGGCCGCCCGCCGGGCCTTCGGCCTGCCGTCCTATGCGGCGGTCGTGCTGTCCTCCGGCCGGCTCGCCGCCTCGAAGAACCAGGCCGCGCTCGTCGGGGCGCTGGCGCTGCTGCCCTCCTTCCACCTTGCCATAGCCGGCGCGGGGCCGGAGG
>Ga0182742_1001829_pt1 | contig 25699 bp, 18 predicted proteins | sample eDN5th37CBELigMG_FD_128880 | JGI IMG/M metagenome (GOLD analysis project Ga0182742, IMG submission 128880) | Enriched Miracle-Growth compost microbial communities from Emeryville, California, USA - eDNA 5th pass 37_C BE-Lig MG (version 2)... ...
CGTGGCTGGCGAGCTGGAAGCCGGCGCCGAGCGTGTCGAGCGATTGCAGCACCTTCAGGCGGCGCTCCGCCGTGCCCGTCAGCGTGCGGTTGACCGGTAGCGTCAGCAGCGCGAAGGCCCGCACCTTCGAGCGCCCGACGCGGCCGCGAAGCTGGTAGAGCTGCGCGAGGCCGAACATGTCGGCGCGGTGGATGACCATCGTGTTCGCCGTCGGCACGTCGAGGCCGGATTCCACGATGGTCGTGGAGAGCAGCACGTCGTAGCGGCCTTCGTAGAAGGCGTTCATGATGTCTTCGAGTTCGGTGGCCGGCATCTGGCCGTGCGCGACGGCGACCTTCAGTTCCGGCACGTCCTGGCGCAGGAAGTCGTGGATCTCCGAGAGATCGCTGAGCCGCGGGCAGACGTAAAAACTCTGGCCGCCGCGATAGTGCTCGCGCATCAGCGTCTCGCGGATGACGAGCGGATCGAAGGGCGAGATGAAGGTGCGCACCGCCATGCGGTCGACCGGCGGCGTGGTGATGAGCGAGAGCTCGCGCACGCCCGTCATGGCGAGCTGCAGGGTGCGCGGGATCGGCGTCGCCGAGAGCGTCAGGACGTGCACGTCGCTCTTCAGCTCCTTCAGCCGCTCCTTGTGCTTCACGCCGAAATGCTGCTCCTCGTCGATGATGAGGAGGCCGAGATTGGCGAACTTGATGGATGAGCCGAGCAGCGCATGGGTGCCGACGACGATATCCGTCTTGCCGTCCGCCAGTTCCTTCTTGGTCAGCGCCAGTTCCTTCGAGCCGACGAGGCGGGAGGCCTGCTGCACGCGGATGGGCAGGCCCCGGAACCGCTCGGAGAAGGTCTTGAAATGCTGGCGGGCGAGCAGCGTCGTCGGCACGACGACGGCGACCTGCACGCCGTTCATCGCCGCGATGAAGGCGGCGCGCAGCGCCACTTCCGTCTTGCCGAAGCCGACGTCGCCGCAGACCAGCCGGTCCATCGGCCGGCCCGCGCCAAGGTCCTCGCGCACCGAATCGATGGCGTTCGCCTGGTCGTCCGTCTCGTCATAGGGGAAGCGCGCGGCGAATTCGTCATAGACGCCCTCCGGCGCCGTCAGCACCGGCGCATGGCGCACGAGGCGCGCGGCAGCGATCTGGATGAGGCCGCCGGCCATGTCGAGCAGGCGTTTCTTCAGCTTGGCCTTGCGCGCCTGCCAGGCGACGCCGCCGAGCTTGTCGAGGATCGCATCCGTGCCCTCGCTGCCGTAGCGGGAAAGGAGGTCGATGTTCTCGACCGGCAGGAAGAGTTTTGCATCGTCCGCATAGACGAGTTCGAGGCAGGCATGCGGCGCGCCGGCGGCCTCGATGGTCCGGAGGCCGACGAAACGGCCGATGCCATGCTCGGCATGAACGACGATGGAGCCCTCGTCGAGGCCGGCGACCTCGGTGATGAAATCGGCGCCGCGCTTGCGCCGCTTGGCGCGCCGCACCATGCGGTCGCCGAGGATGTCCTGCTCGCCGATGACGACCACGTCGCCGATCTCGAAGCCGCTTTCGAGGCTGAGCACGGCGGAGCCCGCCTCGCCCGGCTTCAGCTTGCGCAGATCGGTGAATTTTTCCACCGGCACGACATTGCCGAGGCCATGTTCGGCGAGCACCTGCAACAGGCGGTCGAGCGAGCCTTCCGACCAGCCGGTGACCAGCACTTTCGCGCCGGAGGCCCGCCTGTCGGCGATGTGCTTCACCGCCTGGTCGAAGACGTTGACGCGGCCGCTGTCGGCCTCCTCGCCGCCGACCGGCCGCGCCCAGCGGATGCCCGGTCGCGCCTCGACGGTCTCGACATGGCGCGTCTCGCCCTCGTGCTCGTTGAAGGGCGAGAGGCGGATGGCGGCGCGCTCGTCGAGGTCGCGGGCGAAGCGCTCCGCATCGAGATAGAGCTGGCCGGGCGGCACCGGCTTGTAGGGCGTCGCCTGCGCGACCTGCCCCTTGCCGGGCGTGGCGGAGGCAAGGCGCGCGTCATAATAATCGCGCACGAGGCGCGAGCGCTCGACAGCGGCCTCGCGCGCCGTGTGGTCAGTGACGATGCGGAAGCCGTCGAGATAGTCGAAGGCGGTCTCGAGGCCGTCGTAGAACAGCGGCAGCCAGTGTTCCATGCCGGCATAACGCCGGCCCTCGGAGACGGCCTGGTAGAGCGCGTCGTCGCGCGTGGCGGCGCCGAAGGCGGCGAGATAGTGCTTGCGGAAATGCGAGATCGTCTCCGGCGTCAGCGTCACCTCGCTCATCGGGTTGAGGTCGAGGGAGCGCGCCTGGCCCGTCGTGCGCTGGCTGGCGGGATCGAAGGAACGGATGCTCTCCAGCGTGTCGCCGAAGAAATCGAGCCGCACCGGCTCGCCGCTTCCAGGCACGAAGACATCGAGAATGCCGCCGCGCACGGCATATTCGCCGACCTCGCGCACGGTCGCCACGCGCTCGAAGCCGTTGCGCTCCAGCCGCGCGGCGATGTCGTCCATGCGGACCTGGTTGCCGGGTCTGGCGGAAAAAGCGAGGCTTTCGATCGTCGCGCGCGGCGCCGTCTTCTGCAGCATGGCATTGACGGTGACGAGCACGATGGCCGCATGCGGCTTCTTTTTGTGGGCGATCAGCGCCGACAGCGCGGAAAGCCGCCGGGCGGAGACTTCCGCGCTGGGCGACACGCGGTCATAGGGCAGACAGTCCCAGCCGGGCAGCGTCAGCACCGGGATATCGGGCGCGACGAAGCCGAGCATCTGTTCGAGATCGGAAATGCGCTGGCCGTCGGAAAGCACATAGGCGAGCGGGCCGGACGCACGGGCAAGCTCGGCCAGGATCAGCGGCTCGACGCCGGACGGCACCGCGCCGATGGTCATCGGCCGGCCGGCAGCGGCGATGCGTTCTGGGGAAAAACCGGGGATCATATGCGGTCGTCTTTGAAGAGCGGCGAGAAATCGGGGCGATAGGCGGCAATGCGCGGGAAGAGGCCGTCGCGGAATTCCTCGGGCACGGGCTTTTCGCCGGTCACCCATTTAACGAGGTCGTTGTCCTCCTCGGCCATGATGCGCTCCAGCTCGTCCAGCTCGGCCTCGGTGAGCGTTTCGATCTCGGCATCGGCGAAGGCGCCGAGCACGAGGTCCATCTCGCGGATGCCGCGATGCCAGCAACGGAAGAGGATGCGCTTGCGGCGCGGGTCGATCTTAGCGCTGGAGCGTGTCGTTCCCGTCATGATCGTCCTCGCTTTCTGCCGCGCACATGGAATCCCGCGCTTCTATAGACCGGCAAAAGCCGCTTGTCAGCCTTGCCAAAGCGCCCTTCTCCAGCGATTTTGCCCGCCATGAGACCTGCTTTGCTCGATCCGCTCTTCGCTCCCCTCTCCACGCTTGCCGGCATCGGCCCGAAGCTCGGCGAATTGTTCGCGCGCCTGCTCGGGCAGGAGACCGTCGAGGATTGCCGGGTCGTCGACCTCGTCTTCCATTTTCCGCACTCGATCGTCGACCGGCGCAACCAGCCGGGCATCGCGAATGCGCCGCAGGGCGTCATCGTGACGATCACCGGCCGCGTCGACCGCCACCAGCCGCCCCCGCCGGGCAAATCGAACCAGCCCTACCGCGTCTTCCTGCACGACGAGACGGGGGAGCTGGCGCTGACCTTCTTCCATGTCAAGGGCAACTGGCTGGAAAAGACGTTGCCGGTGGACGAGACGGTGGTGGTGAGCGGCAAGGTCGACTGGTTCAACGGCCGGGCCTCGATGGTGCATCCGGACTATATGGCGCGGCTTGGCGAGGCCGATAGCGTGCCGCTGGTCGAGCCGGTGCACGGGCTGACGGCCGGCCTCACCGCGCGCGTGTTGCGCAAGGCGGTGGAGGCGGCGCTTGCCCGCGTGCCGAATCTTCCCGAATGGATCGAGCCTGCGTTGTTGCAGCGGCAGGGTTTTCCCTCCGCCTTCGACGCCATCCACCGCCTGCACGATCCGCGCGACGAGACCGACCTCGACCCGCAGGCCCCTGCCCGGCGGCGGCTGGCCTATGACGAATTCCTCGCCGGCCAGATATCGCTCGCCTTGGTGCGTCAACGCTTACGTAAAGTCGCCGGCCGGCCGGTGAGCGCGACGGGAGCGCTGAGCCGCCCGGTCGTTGATGCCCTGCCCTTTTCGCTCACCGGCAGCCAGCGGGCGGCGATTGCCGATGTGTTGCAGGACATGGCGGGCGAACAGCGCATGCTGCGGCTGCTGCAAGGCGACGTGGGCGCGGGCAAGACGGCGGTGGCGCTGATGGCCATGCTAGCGGCCGTCGAATCGGGCGGACAGGCGGTGCTGATGGCGCCGACGGAAATCCTGGCGCGGCAGCATTTCGCGACGCTCTCGCGCATGGCCGCGCCCGCCGGCGTCACCATCGACATCCTGACCGGCCGCACCAAGGGGCGCGAGCGCGACGCCATCCTCGAGCGCATTGCCTCGGGCGAGACGCAGATCGTCATCGGCACCCATGCGCTGTTCCAGGACAACGTGGCCTATCGGGACCTCGTGCTCGCCGTGGTGGACGAGCAGCACCGGTTCGGCGTGCACCAGCGCCTGCGGCTGACGGCCAAGGGCATCTCGCCGCACATGCTGGTGATGACGGCGACACCCATCCCGCGCACGCTGGTGCTCGCCGCCTTCGGCGACATGGACGTGTCGAAGCTCACGGAGAAACCGGCCGGGCGCAAGCCGATCCAGACGGTCGTGATGCCGCAGGAGCGCACGGGCGAGATCGTCGACCGGTTGCGCGCGGCGCTTGGCGAGGGCAAGAAAGCCTACTGGATCTGCCCGCTGGTCGAAGAGACGGAGGAAAGCGAGCTGATGTCCGTCGAGGAGCGGCATGCGACGCTCGCCAGCGTCTTCGGCGATGCGGCCGGGCTCGTGCACGGGCGGATGAGCGGGCCGGAGAAGGACGCTGCCATGCTCGCCTTCAAGAACGGCGAGACGCGGCTTCTCGTGGCGACGACCGTCGTGGAGGTCGGCGTCGACGTGCCGGACGCCTCGATCATGGTGATCGAGCATGCCGAGCGCTTCGGCCTCGCCCAGCTTCACCAGCTTCGCGGCCGCGTCGGGCGCGGCGCGGAGGCGTCGAGCTGCATCCTGCTCTACAAGGGGCCGCTTAGCGAGAACGGCCGGGCGCGGCTGTCGATCCTGCGCGAGACGGAGGACGGCTTCCGCATCGCCGAGGAGGACCTGAAGCTGCGCGGCGAGGGCGAGTTGCTGGGGACCCGGCAATCCGGCACGCCCGGCTTCCTCGTGGCCAGCCTGGAGGCCCATGGCGACCTTCTCGAAATCGCCCGCAAGGACGCCGCCTATCTGCTGGAGCGCGATAGCGACCTGACGAGCGAACGCGGCGAAGCGATCCGCACGCTGCTCTATCTCTATCGCCGCGACGAGGCGATCCGGTTCCTGCGCGCCGGCTGACCACAAAAACGTGATTTCGCCGGGAGAGGCCGTGAAGGCATACTTCGTTACGCATCAGCGAAAAAGGAGAAATGCCATGAAGACAGTTCTCGCAGTCGCAGCAACGCTCGCCCTCTCGGCTTCCGCCGCCTATGCGGATTGCGCCTGGCACAGCAAGGTCTCGGCAGAGGCCAAGGTCGACAAGACGATCACGACCGCAAGCGTCAACACCACACAGAAACAATCCCGCCTGCCGGCGGAAGAAGGCAGGATCATCCTGCCGGATCAGCAAGATACGGCCGTTACCGAATAACGCGCTTGAACCATTCCCGCCAGGCGTCCTGAACGCCGGGAATGTCTGCCGCCTCCCCTCCGTCATCCTTGGGTTCGTCCCGAGGGTGACCGGCGGTGGATTGAGATTGGAAGAGTGCCTTTTCAGCTCTTCTTCTTGCTCTTCGCCTTTGCCCTGCGCTGTTCGGCGCTCTCGATGAGCTGGAGCGGCTTGTCCGGCGGCGTCACGAGACCAACGGAGATGATGAGTTTGGCGGCATCCTCCGCGCTCATGTCGAGCGGCACGATCTTTTCCCGCGGCACATAGACGAGGAAACCGGCGGTGGGAAACGGCGTCGGCGGCAGGAAGCAGGCGACCATGTCCTTGCCCATCGCCTTGAATTTCGTCGCGATCTCGCCGCGCGCATCCGTCGCCACGAAGACGATCGACCAGAGGCCGGCACTCGGATATTCGATCATCGCCGCCTTGTTGAAGGAACTGCCCTTGTCCTTCAGCACCGTCTCGAAGATCTGCTTGAGGCTCTTGTGGACCGTGCGCACCAGCGGCGTGCGGTTGAACAGCCCGTCGCCGAATTCGACGATCGTGCGGCCGATGAGGTTCTTGCCGAGGAAACCGACAAGCGTGATCAATAGCAGCGCGATCAGGAGGCCAAAGCCGGGAATGGCGAATTGCAGATAGTTTTCCGGGTTATAGCGTGCGGGGATATAGGGTTTCACCCAGCTGTCGGCCCAACGGATGAAGGTCCAGGTCAACCATATGGTGATGGCGATCGGCGCGCAGATGACGAGGCCGGTCAGAAAGTTGTTGCGCAGCCGCGTGGCGAGCGACTGCTTCGGGAGGAGTTCGGTCATCGGATATCCAGAGTCAGGCGAGCATGACGGGGCGCTCAGCCATAGAAGCCCGGATGATAGGAGACGGTTCCACCGCCGTAAACCGGAGAAAACGCCACACGCATGAAATACTCGGGCGGCACACCGTCGAGCGTCAGCCCCGGATCGACCGCAAAGCCGAACCGGCCGTAATAGCCGGGATCGCCGAGCACCACGCAGCCGGCCGCGCCCAGGGCCTTGAGGCGCTGCAGCCCGTCCTCGATAAGCCGGCCGCCGATTCCTTCGCCCTGGCGGAAAGGATCGACGGAGATCGGGCCGAGTCCGTACCAGCCCGCGCTGCCGTCGGAGACCGTGACCGGCGAGAAGGCCACATGGCCGACGATCTTGCCGTCCGCCTCCGCCACCAGCGAGAGCGCCAGGGCGCCCGCGGCGCGCAGACGATCGATGATGATGTGCTCCGTGCCGTCGGCATGCGGCGCGGTCCTGAAGGCCGTTTCCGTCAAAGCGCGGATGGCATCCACGTCATCGCGTCGCTCCGGGCGCTGGAAAATCATTCGACGGTCACGGATTTGGCGAGGTTGCGCGGCTGGTCGACATCCGTGCCCATGAAAACGGCGGTGTGGTAGGCGAGAAGCTGGATCGGCAGGGAATAGATCATCGGCGCGACGATCTCGTCGACATTCGGCAGGACGATGGTCGCCATGGTTTCGAGCTTCGAGGCGGCCGCGCCCTTCTCGTCGGTGATGAAGATGATCCGCCCGCCGCGCGCGGCCACTTCCTGCATGTTCGAGACGGTCTTCTCGAAGAAGCGATCATGGGGCGCGATGACGATGACCGGCATGTTCTCGTCGATCAGCGCGATGGGCCCGTGCTTCAACTCGCCCGCCGCGTAGCCTTCGGCGTGGATATAGGAGATTTCCTTGAGCTTGAGCGCGCCTTCCATGGCCAGCGGATAGCTGGTGCCGCGGCCGAGATAGAGCACGTCCTTGCACTTGGAGAGGTCGCGCGACAGCTGCTCGATCGACGGCTGGATGGTGTTGAGCACGCCGGCCATGATGCGCGGCATTTCGGCAAGGCTGCGCACCAGCGCCTTCTCTTCCGTTTCGCTGATCGTCCCGCGCGCCCTGCCCGCGCCGACGGCAAGCGCGGCGAGAACGGCGAGCTGGCAGGTGAAGGCCTTGGTGGAGGCGACGCCGATCTCCGGCCCGGCGAGGATGGGGAAGACGGCATCCGATTCGCGGGCGATGGTCGATTCCCGCGTATTGACGACGGCGCCGATCTTCAGCCCGTTCTCCTTGCAATAGCGCAGCGAGGCGAGCGTATCAGCGGTCTCGCCCGATTGCGAGATGAAGAGCGCGGCAGCTGCCGGGTTCAGCGGGATCTCTCGGTAGCGGAATTCCGAGGCGACATCGATCTCGACCGGCAGGCGGGCATAGCGCTCGAACCAGTATTTGCCGACGAGGCCGGCGAGATAGGCCGTGCCGCAGGCCGAAATGGCAAGGCTCGGCACCGTTGCGAAATCGATCTCGGCGGCGACCGGTCGCACCGTATGGGCCAGGAAATCCACATAGTGGCTGAGCGCATGGGAGATCGCCTCCGGCTGCTCATGGATCTCCTTCTCCATGAAATGCCGGTGGTTGCCCTTGTCGACGAGGAGCGCGGCAGCGGAGGAAAACTGGCGCGGACGCTCCACCCGGTTTCCCTCGATATCGAAGATGAAGGCACCGTCGCGGCCGATCACCGCCCAGTCGCCATCGACGAGATAGGTGATCTCGTTGGTGAAGGGCGCAAGTGCGATGGCGTCGGAACCGAGGAACATCTCGCCGCGGCCGTGGCCGATGGCGAGCGGCGGGCCGCTGCGCGCGGCCATCACGGTCGACGGGTCGTCCTCGAAGATCACCGCCAGCGCATAGGCCCCGGTGACGCGGCGCAGCATGGCATGCATCGCCTCGCGGCGGCCAAGGCCGTCGCGGCGGAACTTCGCGATGAGCTGGGCGACGACTTCCGTGTCCGTCTGGGTGGTGAAGGTGGCTCCGCCGGCAACAAGCTCGTCCTTCAGCTCGGAGAAATTCTCGATGATGCCGTTGTGCACGACGGCGACGCCATCGACGAAATGCGGATGGGCATTGGCTTCCGTCGGCGCCCCATGGGTCGCCCAGCGGGTATGGGCGATGCCGATGAGGCCGGCAAGCGGTTCTTCGCCGAGGCGCTTTTCCAGATTGAACAGCTTGCCTTCCGCACGGCGGCGCTGGAGCTTGCCATCGACGATCGTGGCGATCCCGGCCGAATCGTAGCCGCGATATTCAAGCCGCTTCAGGGCATCGACAAGCCGGCCGGCGACCGGCTGGTTTCCAACGATACCGACGATTCCGCACATGCCCCGCTCCGCTCTTCGAAGAGTTTCTACTTACGTCTTTCCGTAGAGGTTTTTCACCGTGGCGCAACACGGCCGCGCTCACTTTTGGTTGCAAGGGTTAATGCGTCAGAACCTATTCGGCGGCCTTTTTCCTGGCATCCTTGATCGCCTGATTGCGCTGGCGCACGTGAACCGCCCTGCCCTCCTTGTTCTCCTGCCGTGCCCGGCCGAAGGCGACGGCATCGTCCGGCACGTCCATGGTTATGACGCTGCCGGACGCGATATAGGCGCCGTCGCCGATCGAGACCGGGGCGACGAGCGAGGAATTGGAACCGATGAAGGTGTTGGCGCCGATGCGGGTCAGGTGCTTGTTGATGCCATCATAGTTACAGGTGATGGTGCCTGCGCCGATATTCGTCTTTTCGCCGATGACGGCATCGCCGATATAGGTAAGGTGGTTGACCTTGGCGCCCGCGCCGATCTCCGCTTTCTTCACCTCGCAGAAATTGCCGACCTTGGAATGCGGACCGAGATTGGCGCCGGGTCTCAGGCGCGCATAGGGGCCGATCTCGGCCTCCGCGGAAATATGCGCCCCCTCGATATGCGAGAAGGAATGGATGAGCGCGCCGCTCTCGACGGTGACGCCGGGGCCGAAAAAGACATTCGGCTCGATCGTCACATCCGGTGCGATCTTTGTATCATGGCAAAGGAAAACTGTTTCCGGCGCGATCATCGACACGCCGTCGAGCATCATTTCCTGGCGCCGGCGCTGCTGCCAGAGCCGCTCGATGACGGCGAGCTCGGCGCGGTTGTTGCAGCCGGTGAGCTCCTCTTCCGGCGCCTCGACGGCGATCGCCCGGCCGCCGGAGGCGCGCACCACCTCGACGATGTCGGTGAGGTAGTATTCGCCCTTGGCGTTGGCGTTGCCGATCCGTCCGATCAGATCGAGCGCCTTGCGGCCGTCGATGGCCATCAGGCCGCCGTTGCAATAGGTGATGGCGCGTTCGGCGGGGCTTGCATCCTTTTCCTCGCGGATCGCCAGCAGATCGCCGTTTTCGACGATCAGACGGCCGTAGCCGGTGGGATCTGCGGTCGTGAATCCGATGACGACGACGTCGGCGCCGCCGGCAAGGCCTTCGCGGGCGTCCATCAGCGGCTTTTCGGTGACGAGCGGCGTATCGCCGAAGATGACGAGAACGTCGTCATAGCCCCTTGCGATGGCCTCGCGCGCGGCAAGCACGGCATGGGCGGTGCCGAGCCGTTCGGTCTGGATATGCACGGAGCTTTCGACGCCCGGATGGCGCGCGACCGCCTCGACCTTTTCGGCGTCGCGGCCGAGCACCAGGGCGATATCCGCTATGCCGGCCCTGGCGAGCGCATCGACCACATGGGCGATCATCGGCCGGCCGGCGACGGGGTGCAGGACCTTCGAGCGGGAGGACTTCATCCGCGTGCTTTCACCCGCGGCCAGGATGACGGCCAGGCAGTTGCGCTTCGTTGCAGTCATGGGAATCCTCGCTCACCGAAATCGATGACGCTCCTTAGCAAAATCGGGCGGGAAGAGACAAAGAGATTTAGCGGCCGGCCGAACAGCGCCGCCGAAAAGGGCTCATTTGGCGTTGCTGCGCAGGCGGCTTTCGATCAGAAGCCCGCTTTCGTCGAGGATCGGATAGGCGACGGAGACGAGATGCGCATTGACCCGCTTGAGGTCGCGCAGCATGTCGAGGTGCAGGGAACTGGTCTGCAGACTGTCGATCCGGCCGTCGCGCAGCCGCTCCAGATGCCGCTCGGAAGACTGTTTTTCCATGCGCCGCACATCCACCTTCACCTCGACGAGCTGGCGCGCCAGCCCCTCGTCCCGCGTCACGAAGATCGTCTGGGCGATGCGCAGGTTCTCGATCGTCAGGTTGAAGAGGTTGGACAGCTCCCTGTAGCCGTCGTCGGAGAATTTGAGACCGTTGAGGATTTTCTTGCGCACCTGTTCCTGAAGACCCTTTTCGATGATATCGCCGACATGTTCGAGATTGATCGCATAGTCGATGATGACGATGGAGCGGGCGGCGCTTTCCCCGGTGATCCCTTCCCGCCCGAGACGGGACAGATACAGTTTCACCGCCTGCTGCAGGCCATCGACCTGCCGCTCCAGTTCCTCCACCTCGCTAAGCGGCGAAAGGTTGTTGTCGTTGAAGGCGCGCATGGTGCGGATCAGCATGGATTCGATGAGATCGCCCACGCGCAGCACCTCGCGCGTCGCGCCGGAAAGCGCGACGACCGGGTTCGAAAGTGCCGCATCGTCGAGATATTTCGGACCCGAATCCGGCTTTTTCTCCTCCGGCACGAACTTTTCCATCAGCGCCGAGAGCGGGCCGGACAAAGGCCAGAGCACGAGCGCGACCACGATGTTGAAGGCAAGATGCACGTCGACGGGCAATTTCGCCGCGGGGATCGGCAGCAGGGAGATGAGATCGGCGACCTGGCCCGCGAAAGGCAGCACGACGAGGCAACCGAGCGCGCGCACGAGAAGGTTGCCGAGCGTGACGCGCCGCGCCGGGGCCGCCGCCCGGAGCGTCGCGATGACCGGCGGCACGGCGCCCCCTAGATTGGCCCCGAGCACCAGAATGACGGTGAGCGCCGGCGACAGGATGCCCATCGCCGCTAGCGACAGGATGAGGACGACCACCGCCAGGCTGGAGGAGGAGATGATGGCAAGAACGGTCGAGAAGGCGAGCGCCGCCGGCCAGGCACCGTCGAGCAGCGTGAGAAATGCGGCAAGCGCCGGCGACTGACGCATCGGCTCCGTCGCGAGACTGAGAAGATGCAGCGAAAGAAGCATCAGGCCGATGCCGACCAGGGCGGATCCGAGGCCCTGCCGGGCGGTCGAGCCGCTCGATTTATAAAGGACCACGCCGACGAGGATGATGAAGGGCGAGATCGATTCGATGCCGGTCGCCACCAGCCAGGCCGTGACGGCGGTGCCGATATTCGCCCCGAGCAGCACGATCTGCGCCATGCGCGCCCGGACGAGGTTGCGCTCGACGAAGGAGGCGATCATCAGCGCAGTCGCCGTCGAGCTTTGCAGGGCAATGGTGGCGATGAAACCGGCGAAGAACGAGCGGAACGGCCCGCGCGTGCCGAGCGCAAGGCCCGAGCGCAGGCGAACGCCGAATGCCCGCGTCATGCCATCCTTCACCTGCGCGAGGCCGTAGAGCAGCAAAGCGACCGCGCCGAAAAGGTTGATCATGACAATCGTCGATTCCAAGGCTCGTGCCTCCTTCCTGCCGACAGGACCGGGACTCAACTGGCCCGACCCCGTATCCGATCACGAACTTTCACATCCTGATAGACCTTGGAGGCGCAATTCCGTCAATAATTTCAAAAAATTTTTATTTGCCGGCAAAATAAATCGAGAGGTTCCGGCGCATTTGCGACAGAGCGGGTTTTCCAAAGCCGCGCGCGTGCCGGGCGGACTTCAATTCCCGCGAACTTTCCGTTAAGAGACGATCTCCGGCCGGCCGGCCGCCGATAGTGAGGAAATTTAGACGATGCTCGACGCCTTGAGACGCGCTTCCCAGACGTGGGTGGCCAAATCCCTGCTGATTGTTCTGGTCGGTTCCTTTGCCGTCTGGGGTGTTTCGAGCTCGCTAGTTACCGGTTCGTCCAGCGCCGTCGTCACGGTCGGCGATGTCAGCGTCTCGCCGACGGACTTCCGTCTCGCCTATGAACGGCAGGTCTCGACCATGTCGCAGCGCTTCGGCATGCGGCTGAACGCCGAGCAGGCGCGCGCCTTCGGCATCGAGAACCAGGTCTTCGCCGAACTCGTCGCCGGCGCCGCGCTCGACCAGCTTTCACGTGACATGAATCTCGGCCTGTCGGAGGGGCGCCTCGCCCAGCTCATCGCCGACGACCCGGCGTTCCGCGGCGTCAACGGAAAGTTCGACCGCACCGCCTTCTCCGCCATCCTGCGCAATGCGGGCCTGCGGGAGAACGACTATATCAACAACCGCAGCCAGGTGGCGATCCGCACCCAGGTCGTCGAAGCGGTTTCGGACGGCTACAAGGCGCCAGACGTGCTGACCGAGGCGCTGCGCCAGTATCGCCACGAGGCGCGCACCATCGACTATCTCCTCTTGAGCAATGCCAATATCGATCCGGTCAAGACGCCGGGCGACGACGTGCTCGCCCCGTGGTTCGAGGAGAACAAGGCAAAATACCGCGCGCCGGAATACCGCAAGTTCGTCTATGTCTCGCTTGAGCCGAAGGACATCATGGACACGGCCACCATCACCGACGAGGCGCTGCAGGCCGATTACGAGAAGAACAAGGAAAAATACCGGACGCCCGCCACGCGCACGATCGAGCAGATCACCTTCGCAGATCGCGCCAGCGCGGACGCCGCCGCCGCCAAGCTCGCCTCCGGCACCACCTTCGATGCGCTGATCACCGAACAGGGCAAGACGCCCGCCGACGTACTGCTCGGCACCTTCACCGAGACGAACGTGCCCGATCAGAAGCTTGCCGGCCCCGCCTTCGCCGTAACGGAAAACGGCGGCACGACGCCGGTCATCGACGGCACGTTCGGGCCGATCATCCTGCGGGTGACCAACATCCAGCCGGAAAACACCAAGACCTTCGACGAGGTCAAGGAAGAGCTTCGCAACGAACTGGCGCTTGCCGAGGCGGCCGACGGCATTCTGGCCGTGCATGATCGCATCGAAGATGCGCGCGCCGAGGGCCTGAGCCTTGCCGAGGCCGCCGAAAAGAACCACCTGAAGGCCGTTACGGTCGAATCCGATGCCCAGGGCAATGACACGAAGGGTGAGGAAATCCCCGGCCTGCCGGAGGAAGCCGCGCTTGTCGGCGAGGTCTTCAAGACAGATATCGGCACAGAGACCCAGCCGATCAATGTCGGCCGTGAAGGCTATGCCTGGTTCGAGGTGCTCGACGTGATCCCGGACCGTGACCGCACGCTGGACGAAGTGCGCGAGCGCGTGGCTGCCGACTGGACGGCCGAGCAGCAACGTCAGACGCTCGCCAAGAAGGCGGAAGAGCTGGCCGAGCGCGTGCGCAAGGGCGGTGACCTTGCCGCCATCGCCGAAGAACTCGGCATGGCGGTGGAAACCAAGACCGGCCTCAACCGCGGCGCCCAGGATCCTGTGCTGAGCCCGGCGGCCGTGGCCGCCGCCTTCGCCGGTCCCGCCGGCCATGTCGCCAACACCCCCGGCGTCGACGGCGAAGGCCAGATCCTGCTGAAGGTGACCGAGGTCAACACGAACGCGGCGAGCGATGCGCTCTCGGGCGACGAGCAGCAGATCGCCGCCGTCGCGCGCGCCAGCGGCGACGACATTCTCGACCAGATGGTGAGCGCGCTGCAGACGGCCTACGGCGTCTCCATCAACCGCACGCTCGCCGAACAGAGCATCGCGCGGTAAGGCAGAGGAGCCCGCATGTCCGACCTCAAACCCTATATCGCCAAGGTCGCCGCCGGCGCGCCGCTCGATCGCGAGGATGCACGCGGCGCCTTCGAGATCATCATGTCGGGCGCGGCGACCCCCTCGCAGATCGGCGGCTTCCTGATGGGGCTGCGCGTGCGCGGCGAGACCGTGGATGAAATCTACGGCGCCGTCGGCTCGATGCGCGCCCGCATGCTGGCCGTAAACGTGCCGGCCGATGCGATCGACATCGTCGGCACGGGCGGCGACGGCGCGGGCACCTACAACATCTCGACGCTCGCGGCGATCATCGTCGCAGGTGCCGGCGTGCCCGTCGCCAAGCACGGCAACCGGGCGCTCAGCTCCAAGTCCGGCACGGCAGATGCCCTCTCCTGCCTTGGCGTCAAGCTCGATATCGGCCCCTCGGAGATCGCCCGCTGTGTGCACGATGCCGGCCTCGGCTTCATGTTCGCGCAGTTGCATCATCCGGCGATGAAGCATGTCGGCCCCTCGCGCGTCGAACTTGGCACGCGCACGATCTTCAACCTGCTCGGCCCGCTCTCCAACCCGGGCGGCGTCAAGCGGCAGCTTCTCGGCGTCTACTCGCCGCAATGGCTGGTGCCGATCGCCGAGGTGATGCGCGATCTCGGCTCGGAAAGCATCTGGGTCGTGCATGGCGAAGGTCTCGACGAGATCACCACGACGGGCACGACGCAGGTCGCGGCGCTCGAGGACGGCAAGATCCGGACCTTCGAACTGACGCCCGCCGATTTCGGCCTTGCCCAGGTCGGCCTTGACGACCTGCGCGGGGGCGACGGCGCGCATAATGCCGCGGCACTGCTTTCCGTGCTCGGCGGCGCGCATATGCCCTATCGCGACATCTCGCTCGCCAATGCGGCGGCCTCGCTCGTCGTGGCCGGCAGGGCGGAAACGCTGAAGGACGGCATGAGGCTCGCCACCGAGGCGCTGGAAGGCGGTCGGGCCCGCCGCGTGCTGGAACGACTTGTCGCGGTTTCCAACGAAGGCCAGGCGGAGTAGGATTGGCCATGACCGATATCCTGAAGAAGATAGAAGCCTACAAGCTGGAAGAGATCGCCGCCGCCAAGGCACGCATTCCAGCAGCCGAGCTTCGCGCCCGCATTCGCGAGCAGGAGCCGCCGCGCGGCTTCTTTGCCAGCCTCAAGGACAAGAAGGCCGAGGGCCGTTTCGGCCTGATCGCCGAGATCAAGAAGGCAAGCCCCTCCAAGGGCCTCATCCGGCCGGATTTCGATCCGCCCGCGCTTGCCCGGGCCTATGAGGCCGGTGGCGCCGCCTGCCTTTCCGTGCTGACGGATACGCCAAGCTTCCAGGGCGCGCCGGAATTCCTCGCCGCCGCGCGCGCCGCCTGTGCGCTGCCGGCGCTGCGCAAGGATTTCATGTTCGACAGCTACCAAGTGCTGGAAGCCCGCGCCTGGGGCGCGGACTGCATCCTCATCATCATGGCCTCGCTCAGCGACGATGCCGCCAAAGCGCTGGAGGATGCCGCCTTCTCGCTCGGCATGGACGTCCTGATCGAGGTGCATGACGAGGCGGAGATGGAGCGTGCGCTGAAACTGAAATCCAAGCTCGTCGGCGTCAACAACCGCAATCTTCGCACCTTCGAGGTCGATCTTGCCGTCTCCGAGAAGCTGGCCGGCATGGTGCCGGAGGACCGGCTTCTGGTCGGCGAGAGCGGAATCTTCACCCATGCGGATTGCACGCGTCTCGGCAAGGTCGGCATTTCGACCTTCCTCGTCGGCGAAAGCCTGATGCGCAAGGATGATGTGACGGCGGCGACACGCGAACTGCTCACCGGCTCCGCCGGCATGCTGGCGGCGGAATGAAGGTGATCGCAGGATGACGGGGGAAGCCGGAACGCTCACCCATATCGACGCCTCCGGCAAAGCCGATATGGTGGATGTCGGCGACAAGGCCGAGACCGTGCGTGTTGCCGTGGCGGAAGGCTTCATCCGCATGGCGCCGGCAACGCTCGACCTCATCCTCAAGGGCGATGCGAAAAAGGGCGACGTCATCGGCACGGCGCGCCTTGCCGGGATCATGGCCGCCAAGCAGACCGCAAGCCTCATTCCCCTCTGCCATCCGCTGATGCTGACCAAGGTGGCGGTGGAGATTCGCGAGGATCGCGCCCTGCCCGGCCTTCGCGTCGAGGCCATGGCGAAACTCACGGGCCGCACCGGCGTGGAGATGGAAGCGCTGACCGCCGTCAGCGTCGCCTGCCTCACCGTCTATGACATGGCCAAGGCCGCCGACCGTGAAATGGAGATCGGCGGCATCCGCCTGATGGAGAAATCCGGCGGCCGCTCCGGCGATTACAGGCGCGGGGATGCAGGAAAATGACGCTGCTGCCCGTCGCCGACGCCCTTGCCCGCCTGCTTTCCGCAGCACGGCCCACGCAGCGGACGGAGACGGTGCCGCTGCACGAGGCTGACGGCCGGGTGCTTGCCGAGGATATCGCGGCACGCCTCACCCAGCCGCCCTTCGACAATTCGGCCATGGACGGCTATGCCGTGCGCCATGCGGACATCGCCGAGCTTGGCTCCGTCCTCAAGGTCGTCGGTACATCATCCGCCGGCCATGCCTTCAACGGCAGCGCCGGCCCGGGCGAAGCCGTGCGCATCTATACCGGCGCGCCGCTGCCCGCCTTTGCCGACACCGTGCTTCTCCAGGAGGATGCGGAAAAGCTGGAGGACGGCCGGATCCGCACGACCTTCCTTACCCCGAAGGGCCGCCATATCCGGCCGCGCGGACAGGATTTCTCCGAAGGCGAGATCGTGCTGAAAGCCGGCGACGTGCTCGACGCGGGCCGTCTGACGGTCGCCGCCGCGATGAACCATCCGGTGCTGACCGTCTATGCCCGGCCCCGCGTCGCGCTGCTTGCCACCGGCGACGAACTCGTGCCACCCGGCACCTCCCCCGGAGAAAGCCAGATCATCGCCTCCAACACTTATGGCGTCGCCGCCATCGCCCGGGCGGCGGGCGCGCAGGTACTGGACCTCGGCATCGTCCGCGACGACAGGCAGGCGCTTCTCGACGCCGTGAAGAAAGCGCTCTTGCTGGAGATCGACGTGCTGGTGACGCTTGGCGGGGCATCCGTCGGTGACTTCGATCTTGTCCAGCCGGTCCTCGGCGAAGCGGGCATGGAGCTCGATTTCTGGCGCATCGCCATGCGGCCCGGAAAGCCGCTGATGGTTGGCCGGCTCGGCGCGGTCCCGGTGTTGGGCCTGCCCGGCAACCCCGTCTCCAGCCTCGTCTGCGCCTTCCTTTTCCTGGAGCCGCTGCTGCGACGCCTCGCCCGGCTGCCGAAGAATGACCGTCTGCGCTCCGCGGTCACCGCCGTGCCGCTGAAGAAGAATGACCAGCGCCAGGACTATGTCCGCGCCCGCCTTTCGCGGACCGCGGATGGCGGATTGCGCGTCACGCCCTTCGACAAGCAGGATTCATCGATGATGAAGATCTTTTCCGAATCGGAAGGGCTGCTGGTCCGCCCGCCGCACGCGCTCGAGGCGGCCGCTGGCGCGCCATGCGAAGTGCTGCTGATCCGAGAGCCATCTCACTGAACCTTATTATTGTTCCCATCCGCCCCTTGCGGAACACATATGGAACAGATAGTGTCTGTTCTGGATTTGTTTCACGATTCTCGGTGGAGGGGCCATGCTCACGCGGAAACAACAGGAACTCCTTCTGTTCATTCACGAGCGAATGAAGGAATCCGGCATTCCTCCGTCCTTCGACGAGATGAAGGATGCCCTGGACCTTGCGTCCAAGTCCGGCATCCATCGCCTCATCACGGCGCTTGAGGAGCGAGGGTTCATCCGTCGCCTTCCCAACCGCGCACGCGCTCTCGAGGTCATCAAGCTGCCGGAAGCCTATACGCCCGGCCTGCAGCCGCGCCGCGGCTTCTCGCCGGCCGTCATCGAAGGCAGTCGTGGCAAGCCGCCTGTGGCGGCCTCGCCGACACCGCGCACCGTGCCGGCGGAAATTGCAACTTCGGTCTCCGTTCCGGTCATGGGGCGCATCGCGGCCGGCGTGCCGATTTCCGCCATCCAGAACAATACCCATGAAATCAACGTACCGGCCGAGATGATCGGCGGCGGCGAGCATTACGCGCTGGAGGTGAAGGGCGATTCGATGATCGAGGCCGGCATTCTCGACGGCGACACGGTGATCATCCGCAATGCCAGCACCGCCAATCCGGGCGAGATCATCGTCGCCCTCGTCGACGACGAGGAGGCGACGCTCAAGCGCTTCCGCCGCAAGGGCGCGTCCATCGCGCTCGAAGCCGCCAATCCGGCCTATGAGACGCGCATCTTCGGGCCGGACCGGGTGAAGATCCAGGGCAAGCTGGTCGGCCTCATCCGGCGATATCACTGAGCGATCGGTGCGGTGTCGAAGCGGTCAGTGCGCCAGTCGTAGGTGCGGTGGCGGGTCCAAGCCCGATCGAGCGTTTCGACCGCCGGCGTGATCCTGGCTTCGGCCAGGGATGAGGCTGAACCCTCCGACGGGCGCATCTCAAGCGCGCCCGTGCGTCTCAGATGGCGGGATGTCATCAGGCGCGCGCCGGAGCGGCAGGCCTCCAGCCGCAGGGCCTGGGGCACGACCACGAGATCCGCGGCATCGCACGCGGTTCCCAGGAAGGCGAGGTCCTCCAGCGTGACGATGCGCCAGCCGCTCGGCGAGACGGCGACGCAGAAGGCCTTGGCCTCGCAGACGAAGCGGGGTTGCGCCAGTGCGGCCTCGAAGGCGGCGGCCATCGCGTCCCGCGCCTTCTGCCGATCCGCCTTTCGTCGTGGCTTCCTTTCCTTGCGGGTCGTCGTGCTCGTCTTCTCGACCGCATTGCTCTTCATATCGGCGTTTGCTGGCTTCTCCTCCTCCACGGTCAATCCGGCGCTCTTTCGCGTTTCGGGCTTTTCGAGGTCTCCCAGCCGGAGGGCACGGCGCCATTGCGCATAGATGAAGTCCGGCGGCCTTGCCCGGTTCGTCGCGACCGTTTCGGCACGGAGGATCGCGACGAGGCGTCCGTCCTCCGATACCAGCATCTCGGGGGCGGCGTGCGTGCCGGGCCAGCAGGCGACAACGACGCCAAGGGCCACCAACAGGGTTCCAGCATGGCGCAACCGGGTGCGCAGGATGCAGGCAAGCCCGCCGCCAAGACCGATGAGCAGGAAGGCGGATTGCGGAATGCGGCCGGTGACGATCTCGCCCCGCCAGTCCGAGACCCACATCGAAAGGGCGATCATCCAGTCGATGCCTTTTCCCATGATCGCGAAGGGGATGGCGTCGAGGCCGAAGGGCATCAAAAGGACGGCGATCAGCCCGAAAGGCATGACGATGGCGCTGATCACCGGCATGGCGAGCAGGTTGCCGGCAAGCCCATAGGCCGGGATGCGGTGGAAGTGCCCGACGGAATAGACCAGCGTCGAGAGGCTGCCGATCAGGGACGAGAGCAGGAGGCCGCCGAAGAACCGGCCGACCGAGCCGCCAAGCAGGCCCAGCGGTCCTGCCCTCTTCTCCTTGCGCACCGGGCGCTCGCGCCAGACGGCGTAGCCGGCGACAAGGCCGAGCGTAGCCGCATAGGACATCTGGAAACCCGGATTGGTGACGGCGGACGGCGTCACGACGAGGATGAGGATCGCCGAGAGCGCGACATTGCGCAGGCTGATGGCGGAACGGCCGAAGAGCACGGCCACCAGCATGACGCAGATCATGATCCAGGAACGCACGGCCGAGATGGCGCCGCCGGACACAAGAATGTAGAGCGTCACCATGACGAGCGCACCGAGGGCCGCGATCTTCTTTGCCGGATAGCGTTCGGCGAAACCGGGAATGAGCGCCATCATCATGCGCGCGCCGACAAGAAAGGTGCCCGCGGCCAGCACCATGTTGAGGCCGGAAATGGCGAGCACGTGGGCCAGTCCCGCCTGCCGCAACGCCTCCACCGTCTCTGCCGCGATGGCGCGCTGTTCCGCCGTCACCAGGGCGGCGGCGATCGCGCCGGCATCGCCTCCGATACGGCCGCGGATATGCTCGGTCAGGTTGTTTCGCCAGGTCGCGTTCACCTGACGGATCCTGTCTTCCCATCCGGCATCGCTCGCAGGCATCTTTTGGGGGACGCTATAGAAGTAGCCGACCGCACCGGTACCGGCGAAATAGGCGTCAAAGGCGAAATCGTTGAGCCCGGCAAGCGCCGGGCCGGAGGGCGGGCCAAGGCGGGCACGGCCAGCAATGCCGCTGCCGATGGGGATCGGTTCATGCCGGCTGCGGGAAAGCAGCGTCACCACGCCTGGCGCCCGCTTCAACACAGGCGCTTCCGTGCCTTCGAGTGCGACCCGGTAGCGGATCGCGCCCCGCCCGTCGCTCTCGCGCGAAAGGACCCGACCGTGGATTTTCGTCGTCACCGGGGCATCGAGAATGACCGTATCGAGGCGGGCGCTTTCGACGGCTGCAAGCCCCATGCCGATCGGAACGAGAACCACCGCCCCCGCCGCCAAGGCCAGCCAGTCCTCGCGGTGGCGCAGGCGCCAGGCGGGCCACGCCGCGGCACAGGCGAAAAGCAACATCGCATAGGCCGGCGAATCGAAGGGCGCGGCGAACCAGAGCGCGGCGCCGATGCCGAGAAACACCGGGATGAAGAGGAAGAAATGACCATAGGCGCGCTCGGCGGCAAAGGCGCCGGCGATCTCCCCCCGGCCGGCGACGGTGCCAATCCGCCGGGCCTTTTCCAGAAGCGCCGAAGACAAGGTCGCGGCAGGCGCCCGCTGGCTTTCGGCCGGCAAGACGGCGTCGCCCGGCATTGCCCGCCAAGCCTCCGCCTCGGGCGCTCCCCGCCTCTCCGCAACCTCGATCCCTATCACGATCCCGGCCCCGTTCCCTCGCGTCATTGTGCAGGCGAACGGCGCAAGCTTCAACCGGCAGTCGGCCGAAATATGCTAAGTCTGACAGACAGGATGCCGGCTCCGTATTTCGAAAAGCACGCGCAAAGATTGCTTGCAACTTCACGGAAAGGGTAGATATTGCGTTGCCGGAAAGCCCATTTCCGCATTGCACAATTTGTCTTTCGTATTGCTTGGCAGCCATCGGCAAATGGGCTAGCAAAACGAGCATATTCGTGGCGGCACAGCTTCTGCCACGCATTGGAAACAACGGAGATTCGTTATGACAGCAACAAGCGCGGGTGTATCGATCGGTGGCAAGACAGTCGAACTGCCGACACGATCCGGTACGATCGGCCCCGATGTGATCGACATCGGTACGCTGTACAAGAATACCGGTGCCTTCACCTACGATCCCGGTTTCACCTCCACCGCCTCCTGTGAATCGAAGATCACCTATATCGATGGCGACGAAGGTGTCCTGCTGCATCGCGGCTATCCCATCGAGCAGCTGGCCGAGCACGGTGACTTCCTGGAAATCTGCTACCTGCTGCTTTACGGCGAGCTGCCGACCAAGGCGCAGAAGGACGACTTCGACTACCGCGTGACGCACCACACCATGGTGCATGAGCAGATGAGCCGCTTCTTCACCGGCTTCCGTCGCGACGCCCATCCGATGGCGGTGATGTGCGGCTGCGTCGGCGCGCTCGCAGCCTTCTATCACGACTCGACCGACATCACCGATCCGCACCAGCGCATGGTCGCCTCGCTGCGCATGATCGCCAAGATGCCGACCATCGCCGCCATGGCCTACAAGTACCATATCGGCCAGCCCTTCGTTTATCCGAAGAACGACCTCGACTATGCATCGAACTTCCTGCGCATGTGTTTTGCTGTTCCATGCGAGGACTATGTGGTAAACCCGGTTCTGGCACGCGCCATGGACCGTATCTTCATCCTGCATGCCGATCACGAGCAGAACGCGTCGACCTCCACCGTGCGTCTTGCCGGCTCTTCGGGCGCCAATCCGTTCGCCTGTATCGCGGCCGGCATTGCCTGCCTCTGGGGCCCGGCCCATGGCGGCGCCAATGAAGCGGCGCTCAACATGCTTTCGGAAATCGGCTCGGTCGATCGCATTCCCGAATATATCGCGCGCGCCAAGGACAAGAACGATCCCTTCCGCCTGATGGGCTTCGGCCACCGCGTCTACAAGAACTACGACCCGCGCGCCCGCATCATGCAGAAGACGACGCACGAGGTTCTCGGCGAGCTCGGCATCAAGGACGATCCGATGCTCGACATCGCGATGGAACTGGAACGCATCGCGCTGACGGATGACTACTTCATCGAGAAGAAGCTCTATCCGAATGTCGACTTCTACTCCGGCATCACGCTGAAGGCGCTCGGCTTCCCCACGACCATGTTCACCGTGCTCTTCGCGCTTGCCCGCACTGTCGGCTGGATTGCCCAGTGGAACGAGATGATCGAGGACCCGGAACAGCGCATCGGCCGTCCGCGCCAGCTCTATACGGGCTCCGCACAGCGCGACTACGTGCCGGTTTCCAAGCGCTGATCCTGCGCACCATGAATGCAGAAAGCCCGGTCAGTTGCGGCCGGGCTTTTTTGTTGCGAGAAGATCGAGGATGACGGCGGCGCCGGTTTCCCCAGGTGGGCGCGAGGTCTGCATGCGCTCGAATACCAGATCATAGCCTTCCAGCATAGCACGGCGCTGCGCGGTGTCGGCGGAAAGCCGCTCGAACCAGCGGACCAGGCTGCCGGGGCGGACCATGTCGTTGAGATATTCCGGAACGACCGGATAATCCGCGATGATGTTCGGAATGGCCGCCGTCCAGATCTTCACCTTGCCAAGGAAGAGATTGGCCAGCCAATCGAAGCGATAGGTGGAGACGACCGGCACACGGGCGAGCGCAAGCTCGAGGATGACCGTGCCGGAGGCGGCGATCGCCGCGTCGGCCGCCGCGAAGGCCTGCCATTTCTCTGCGGTCGCGGTGGTGATCTGCGGCTTCACCGACCAATCCGCCGTGATCTTGCGCACCAGCGCCTCCTGCCGGGGCACGGTGGGAAGGAGGAAACGGATGCCGGGATGGCGGGCCGCAAGTTCCGCCGCCGCCTCGCCGAAAACCGGCAGAAGCCGGGTGATCTCCGTGGAGCGGGAACCGGGCAGCAGCAGGCAGACCGGATCGCCGCCGCCGGCGCGGACAAGCCTTTCGGCGCGCACCCGGCCTATATCGGGATCGCCGATCAGGCGGTGGCCGACATAGGTGGTGGCCGGCCCGCCGAGCCGGGCCATCACCGCCGGCTCGAACGGCAGAAGGGCGAGCACATGATCGACATAACCGCGCATGCGCGGCGCGCGTTCTTCCTTCCAGGCCCAGACGCTGGGGCAGACATAGTTGACGACGGGTAAATCCGGCAGCGACTTGCGTACGCGGCGCGCCACGCGATGCGTGAAATCGGGGCTGTCGATAATGAGAAGCACATCCGGCCGCGCCGCGATGAGCGCATCCGCTGTCTGGCGGATACGGCGCAGCAGCAATGGCAGACGCTTCAGCACCTGTGCGATGCCCATGATGGACAATTCGGAGAAATCGAAAAGGGATTTGAGCCCCTGCCGCTCCAGCGCTTCCCCGCCGACGCCGACGAGTTCGATGGGACCACCATGGGCCGTGCGCAACGCCGCGATGAGGTCGCCGCCGAGAAGATCGCCGGAAACCTCGCCGGCGACGATGCCGATCTTCAGGGGGCCTTGCATCATGGTGCCGTTTCCTTCCGCTGCGGCAGGATGCCCGTCACGAAGAGGCCATGGGCATCGGCCTCCGCGATCAGCGTCTCGCGCTCCAGCACCAGCGAGCGGCCGGCCTCCACCGCTATGCCGGCAAGGCCTGCCGTTTCGGCGCGGCGCAGCGTTTCGAGACCGATCGACGGGAGATCCGCACGCATATCCTGCTCGGGCTTGCAGAGCTTGACGAGGACCCCCTTGCGGCGGGCGGAAATGCGGCCGATCGTGCGCAGATGCGTGACGCGCTCCAGCATGGCGTCCGTCCCCTCCGCGCCCTCCAGCGCCACCACCCGGCCGCCGACCGCAACGGCGCCCTGACCCACGTCGAGCCGGCCAAGCGCCAGCGCGGCGGCGGCGGCGGCGGCGATATCCGCGCTTGCCGCCGCATCGGGCGTGACCGCGCCGAGCGGCCCCTCGCCGCCGAGAAGCCCGGGCACGATCTCATGGGCGCCGACGACGCGGACGCCTTCGGCCTCGATCAACCGGATCACCATTCGAAGCACGGCATCATCGCCGCCTTTCAGGAGCGTGCGGACGATGGAGGGCATGGCCGCCAACGCCGTGAAGGGAGCGCGTATGTCGCGCCATTCCGGCCGGCGGCGGACCCAGCCCGACAGGACCGCACGGCCGATGCCACGCGCCCGGAAGGCCGCGCCGATGCCGGCATAGTTGCCGATGGAAATGGTCTCATGCTCGAAGCCGGACCAGTCGTCGCCGGATTCGTCACGAAGCGCCAGCACATAGGGATCTTCGCCATGGGCGCGGGCGGCTTCGGCGACGTAGCGTGGCAGGAGCCCGCCGCCGGCGATGATGGCCAGCCGGTCTTGCACCTGCGGCCGGCCGTCCGCCATGCCGCTCACCCCTTGCCGCGGTTCGGGGAAGACAAGGCGCGGTTGCTGTCGGCGGCAATGAAATCGAGGATATGCATGACAGGCACGCTGCCCGCATAGTCTGCACGGATTGCGGCCGCGTTGGCGCGAATAGACCCCTCGCCCTCGAATATCTGCTTGAAGGCGCGGCGAACCTCGTGGATCGTCGCCTTGTCCATGCCGGCGCGGCTCATGCCGACGACGTTGAGGCCGCCGAGAATGCCCGGATTGCCGTTCAGCATGCCATAGGGAATGACATCATAGGCGACGGCCGAAAGGCCGCCGATGAAGGCCTGGCGGCCGATGCGGGTAAACTGGTGCACCGCCGAACCGCCGCCCAGGATCACCCGATCCTCGACGACCACATGGCCGGCAAGCATGACATTGTTCGACAGGATGATGTGATCGCCGAGCTGGCAATCATGGGCGACATGGGAATTGGCCAGGAACAGGTTGTGGCTGCCGACGACCGTCTTGCCGCCGCCTTCGGTGGTGCCGGTGTTCATCGTCACGCCTTCGCGGATGACGCACATCTCGCCGACGGAAAGCGTCGTCTCGGCGCCGTCGTGGTGCACGCTCTGCGGATCGCCGCCGACGACGGCATTGGCGAAAATGCGCGTGCCGCGACCGATATCCGTGCGGCCAGTGACCACTACATGCGTCAGAAGCTCCACCCCCTCGCCGAGAACGACCTTGGACCCGACATGGCAGAAGGGGCCAACAAGAACGTTCTCACCGATGACCGCCCCGTCCTCGATGACGGAGAGCGGGTGGATCTTCGCGCTGGCGGCAATCATGATCAG
>Ga0182742_1001830_pt1 | contig 25694 bp, 24 predicted proteins | sample eDN5th37CBELigMG_FD_128880 | JGI IMG/M metagenome (GOLD analysis project Ga0182742, IMG submission 128880) | Enriched Miracle-Growth compost microbial communities from Emeryville, California, USA - eDNA 5th pass 37_C BE-Lig MG (version 2)... ...
CGTCCTGAGCCAGGATCAAACTCTCCGTGAAAGTTGTTTACCTTATGCTCATTACAAGCTGACTTACATAATCAAATGTATGCATCTCGTTGTTCAGTTTTCAAGGAACAAGCTTGTCTTGCTTACCAGCCGCTCTCGCGACCGGAATTTAAATATATCACATTCGGATCTTTCCATGCAACCAACAATGTTTTCCAACTTTGTCCGTTGCCTTCAATCACCGCTGCCGTATCACCGGCGACAAGAATATAATATACTAGCTTTTCTCCAAGAATGCAAATGAAATATATTCCAAATAAATAAAAAAATTATGCCCCGGTTTACCCGCCATTACTGGCAGGAAAACCAGGGCATCGTCTAAGGCAACGGATAAAAAATCAAATCAATCGGAAACGATGAACCGGACGGCGGCGTAAACTCAATATTCAGAACCTTCTCGTCCCCGTCTGTTCGGCCCAGCATAAATACGGGGTCGTTCGCGGAAATTACGCCGGATACCGGCGCAAGTACGATTTCCCCGTTAATTTTAAAGGCCCCCTTAAATCCGCCCCCGCGGGCACGCAGCACAATCGCCTTTTTCCCCGGATTGTTCAAGGATATATTGTACTTCACACCGTAATTTCCGTAGTTTTGAAAGAAACCTTGGCGGAATGGATCATATCCGTTAACGAATACATCATTCGTTCCGTCGCCTACCGTGAGCTTCTGAACACCTGAGATGCCCGACAAATCTCCTGTCCAATATAACTCAGATACCGGGAACGTACCGCGAATGTGATTGTTATACTCAAGCTTCTCGTACGTCTCAATATCATCCAAGGAATTGTTCGGGTTCATCGCCACGAAGGTGAAGGTCAGCTCATCGCTCGTCTCAATATCGTAAATCAAGTTTATGCCTTGACCCGGCTTCAGAACCGGCAAGGCAGCGTAAGCCGATGTTTGGCCAGGCATGATCGTAATTTCCGGCTTAGACACATCCCCCACCAGAAAATCAACGGACGCTTGGTGCCCGATTAAATTCACATACACAGACGGATAAACTTCCCCTTGACGTGTCGTAGTAATGGTCACCGGCTTTGTTCCGCGGTTCGTCGCAACGATCGCAAACTTGATGTCTTGCTGCATTTTATTGATATGACTTGCATACAATCGGCCCTTACCATCCAGTTCATCAGCATAAAGAATCCCGTATTTCAGAACCTCCTCAGGGCTGTTGCTGACAAGCAGTTTGCGGCCTTCTTCCTGCCTTACCTTGACCGGAGTAACCGGGACGTCCACAAGCTGCTGCCTGATTTGCTCCTGAGTCAACTTCACATAAGACTGCGGGTTCGTGTACAACATCTGAAAAGGCACATACTCGTACAGCGTTTCATTTTCAATGAAAATACTCTTCGTAAACCAGTCGCTGACATTTCCGTTGGCATCAGTCACCTGCAGGGAAATCTCGTGTTCGCCAGGTTCAAAAAATGCATCCTGTTTGTTTTTCCAAGAGGTATATGGGATGCCTTCCCCTTCTGCGTCGTAGCTGAGATCAATATATTTAATTTTTTCGCCCATCTTGTAGCTTTTTTTCCCGAAGGTGAATTTGGCGATCGGCTTTGAGTTTTCGCCTGTCGGAAGCTCAGCGTTGTAATCCTTATAGTAGACCACTTCTACACGGCTTAACTGGCTGCTGTAGGAATAATCCGCCCCGATCTGATCCATAATCCAAGTTAATTGTGCCATCGTACGGCCGTTAATGATCTTGAAGAGCGGATCCATCGCCTGCGGCAAGCCGCTGACAAGCGCTGTTTTCGTCGTTAAATCGAGCACCACATCCGTCGTCCCTACAGTAAACGCCGTCGAATTCGTCTCAGCGTCGTAAGCTACCGGAAACCCGAAGGTATCGCCGAGAAATTTCACCGGCACGTAGGTTTTCCCCTCCACAATCGTTGCCGGCGAATCCAGCATAACGGGTTTGTTATCCACATACACTTCATTCTGATTCAAGTAGAAGTATACGCGCATCACCGTGGAAGCGGCCTTTGCGCTGGAATGCCAGCCCCCCACACAAGCTAACAATAAAGAACAGATCAATACCATCCCTGCAAAACGTCTTCCAATCATCATCTGATCTCCTCTCACCCAACCCATCTCTCTATACAACACTTATAGACGTACTAAGCTGTGGAAAGTTTCAGCCCAACGCAAAGAAGAGCACAAGGGAAATTTCCCCTGTGCTCCTTGGCTTTTATATCATTCCACCGCACTGTTCGATAATCCGGAGCGCTTGATGGTGTACTCCTTCGTCGACTACGGCTGTCAGTAATACATCCCTGCCTGTCGGACCTCCTTGCCCGCCGTCACTCATGCCGCTTGCATCAATATCGGCGGCAAGCAGGATTCCTGCGTCCCGCCCGCTTACCCCCGCATCGGAGGTGAGGGATGTTAAGCTGCTGAAGTCGCTGGTAATCGGGTTCTCAATGTAATCAATCCCGTTGCCGGGATTTTTCGAGAACCGGTCGATGCTGACATCGATCGCGCGCAATGCTTGCAGTTTCGCAGCGGCTTCCTGCGCCTCTTCCGGCGACTTAAAGAATGCCAAAATATTTTTTTCCAAGCTCCTCTGCACCTGCCCTTCCTAATCTACCCTTCCACCGCTCTGTTTCACGACATCAACCGCTTGATCATAGAGCTTCTCGGGGACCTTGGCAGACAGCACAACCGTCCAGGTATGGTCTTCTTCATCGTCTAACCGTTCGCCGGAGACGACGGCGAACGGTACGCTCGATGTGGCCATGAAAGGAAGACCTGCACCCGGATCCCCAACATGATTCGATGCTTCGATTCGATCAGTCTCCACGCCGCCTATCCCTAACGCCCTTAATGATATTGCGGCTTCTTCCGCGTCGTCACGGTTTCGGAAATACGCCTGGATATGCTGATCCATGCGCCCATCCTCCTTCACTGCTGTGTGGATTGAGCACGCCGATCCGCCGCCTTCATCCGCTCCAGTGCTTCCAAATCCTCCTGATCGGCCATCTCCATTGAAAATTCTACATCTTCATTCTTGGCGATGGGCAGCTTCTTCTCTTGATTCTTATTGTTCAATGCTCTCACCCCTTCAGCTTTGGTTGCGGAATATTTCTGGAAAATCTACAGCCTCCGCCGGTGATTCCTTATCATATTCTCCGTAAAAATCGTCATCCATTCGCAAATTCGCCTCAGCGGCTTCCATGTCGTTCATTTCGTTCTTCGCATGCTCACCTGTAAGCATTTCATGTTTGTCTGCCATTCGTATCCCCTCCCGCACAAACAGAACCGAATCGGCCTGTAGTTAGGCTTGCCGAGAGCCGGCTAAAATATCCTCCTTTCTCGAAACCCAAAGAAAAAAGGAGAGAAGCTTAGCTTCTCTCCTAATCTCCGCGGATCGCCTTCCTCATGCGTTCGAAGAATCCGTTATTCTCGTGTGTCTTCTCGCCGGACAGCCCCGCGAATTGCCGCAGCAGCTCCTTCTGCTCTTCGGACAAATTCGTCGGAGTGACGACAACCACCTTCACATGCTGATCGCCGGAGCCATAGCCGCGAAGGCGCGGTACGCCCTTCCCTTTTAAGCGGAAGTACGTGTCGGTCTGAGTTCCCGCCGGAATCTTCAGCTTCACCCGCTCCGTTAAGGTCGGCACTTCGATCTCATCGCCGAGTGCGGCTTGCGCGAAGGTGAGCGGCACCTCGCAGTAGATGTCGTCGCCTTCCCGCTCGAAGAATTCATGCGGCTTAACCCGGATAATAATATATAAATCCCCTGGCGGACCGCCGCGTACTCCGGACTCGCCCTCGCCAGACGCGCGGATTTGCGCGCCGTCGTCCACCCCTGCCGGGATTTTAATATGAAGCTTGCGCTTTTTCTTCACCTTGCCGCTTCCATAGCAGTTCGTGCAGCGTTCCTTAATGATTTTGCCGGTGCCGTTACAGTTGCCGCAGGTACGTCGGTTCACAATTCGGCCGAACGGCGTGTTCTGCACAACTTCTTGCTGCCCGGTGCCGCGGCAGACGCTGCAGGTTTCCGGATGTGTCCCCGGTTTCGCGCCAGAACCATGGCAGACGTCACAGGATTCTGTACGCGGCACTTCAATATCCAGTTCTTTGCCGAAAACGGCGTCCTTAAAATCAATGGTAAGCGGGTACTCCAAATCCGCGCCGCGTTGCGGCGCATTCGGATTCCGTCTTCCGCCGCCGCCAAAGAACATATCGAAGATGTCGTTAATTCCGCCGAAGTCGGCTCCGCCTCCGCCGCCGAAGCCGCCAAAGCCTTGATTCGGATCGGCATGGCCGAAGCGGTCATAATTTGCGCGCTTCTGATCGTCCGACAACACATCGTAGGCTTCCTTCGCTTCTTTAAATTTCTCTTCAGCGTCAGGCGCTTTATTAACATCCGGGTGGTACTGGCGCGCCAGCTTGCGGTACGCCTTCTTGATCTCGTCGGCCGAGGCGCCTTTGTCTACACCCAGCACCTCGTAGTAGTCACGTTTCGCCATGCGTTCACCCCTTGCCACGAAATGAAGCCCAAGCAGCCTTGGGCTTCAACTGATTGCATCATACCTATTACTTGTCCTTATCGTCAACCACTTCGTAGTCCGCGTCGACGACATTCTCCTTCTTCGATCCGCCGTCCGCATTGGACGCACCGGCATTGGCGCCGGCTTGCTGTTGTTGAGCGGCTTGCTCATACAGCTTCACGGAAAGCTGCTGCACAATATTCGACAGCTCTTCGGTACCTTTCTTAATGGCTTCAACATCGTTAGATTCGAGCGTCTTCTTGAGCGCTTCTTTCGCATCCTCCGCTTTCTGCTTCTCAGCGGCGTCAACTTTATCGCCCAAATCTTTGATCGTCTTGTCAACGGTGTAGATCAATTGGTCAGCGGTGTTTTTCACTTCCACCAACTCTTTGCGCTTACGGTCTTCCTCCGCATTCTTCTCGGCTTCCTTCACCATCTTGTCGATTTCCTCATCGGACAAACCGCTGGAAGACGTAATGGTAATCTTTTGGCTCTTGCCCGTACCTTTGTCCACGGCGCTGACATTCACAATCCCGTTCGCGTCAATATCGAAGGTTACCTCTATTTGCGGAATGCCGCGCGGCGCTGGCGGAATATCGCCGAGAATGAAGCGTCCCAATGTCTTATTGTCCGCCGCCATTGCCCGCTCGCCCTGCAGCACGTGGATTTCAACGGAGGTTTGATTATCCGCATAGGTCGAGAAAATTTGCGATTTACTTGTCGGAATCGTCGTATTCCGATCAATCATCTTCGTAAATACGCCGCCTGCGGTTTCGATACCGAGGGACAGCGGAGTAACGTCCAGCAAAACAACATCTTTCACGTCACCCGTCAGAACGCCGGCTTGCACGGCGGCACCGATCGCAACAACCTCGTCAGGGTTTACGCCCTTATACGGTTCTTTGCCGATCAGCTTCTTTACAGCTTCTTGAACCGCCGGGATCCGTGTGGAACCGCCAACGAGAACAACTTTGTCAATCTTGTCAGGCGTTAATCCGGAATCCTGAAGCGCGCGGCGTGTAGGAACCATGGTGCGTTCCACGAGATCCGCGGTCAGTTCTTCAAATTTCGCGCGGGTCAGATTCATCTCCAAGTGCTGCGGCACGCCGTCCACAACGGTAATAAACGGAAGGGAGATCGTTGTCGTCAACAGCGTAGAGAGTTCCTTCTTCGCTTTCTCAGCCGCATCCTTCAAGCGCTGCATCGCCGCGTTATCCTTGGACAGATCAACGCCTTGTTCTTTCTTGAACTCAGCCACCAAGTAGCGAATAATCGCCTCGTCAAAGTCATCGCCGCCAAGCCGGTTGTCGCCGCTTGTCGCCTTCACTTCGAAGATGCCGTCTCCGAGCTCAAGGATCGATACGTCGAACGTACCGCCGCCCAAGTCAAATACGAGGATGGTTTGATCCTCATCCTTCTCCAAACCGTAAGCGAGCGCCGCTGCCGTCGGCTCGTTCACGATCCGCAGCACTTCGAGGCCCGCGATCTTGCCCGCATCCTTCGTTGCTTGACGCTGCGAGTCATTGAAGTATGCCGGCACTGTAATAACGGCCTGTGTCACGGGTGTGCCCAAATATTCTTCAGCATCGCTCTTCAGCTTCTGCAGGATCATTGCCGATACTTCTTGCGGTGTATAAGATTTGCCGTCAATCTCTACCTTATGGTTAGTGCCCATATGGCGCTTAATGGAAATAATCGTGCGATCCGGATTCGTGATCGCTTGGCGCTTCGCGGTTTCGCCGACAATTCGTTCGCCGTCTTTCTTAAAACCTACAACGGACGGTGTTGTGCGATTGCCTTCCCGGTTCGGGATGACTACAGCTTCTCCGCCTTCCATAACGGCAACACAAGAGTTTGTTGTACCTAAGTCAATTCCTATTACCTTACCCACAGTTTGTCTCCTCCTTCAACTCAACAAACAAATACAATTGAAAATAAATAAGTATATCTCACGTTATCCGCTGACCTTCACCATGGAAGGGCGAATCACTTTATCCTTCAACATATAACCCTTCTGCAGCTCTTCCACAACGATGCCGGATTCCTGGCCGTCTTCCGCTTCCACCGTCATGACCGCTTGATGCTGCTCCGGATCGAAAGGCTGTCCGACTGCTTCAATCGCCTTCAAACCTTCCGCTTCAAGCAACTGCACCAGCTGTCGGGCAATCATATCTACACCCTTCGCCAGCGCTTCAAAATCACTCTTCTCCCGGCTTGCCGCAATCGCGCGTTCAAAATTGTCGACGATCGGCAGCAAACCCTCGATCAGAGCTTGGGAGGCGTACTTCGCGAATTCTTCCTTCTCCTGCCGCGTGCGCCGCCGGAAATTATCGAAATCCGCTTGGGTACGCAAATAGCGCTGATAGTGTTCCTCAGCGGCTTTCTTCAATGCTTCTTTCTCCGCATCCTCTGCCTCGTTTACCGCTTGTTCCGCATTGTTGCTTTCCTCCGCTTGCGGATTTGCAGCAACATTCTCCTCAGTGGAGTTGACTTCCTGCTGCTCCAGCCCGTTTTCCATTTCGTTCTCCATTTCTTTTGTCATTTTCGCCTCTCACCTCCTTAACGGGTTTGAAGTCCTCACTTCGTAAAAGTTACCGGAATTTGTGGGTCAAGCTCTTTGTCAAATCCCGCGTAAATATATCTAGAATTGTGATGACTTTCGAATAATCCATCCGTGTCGGACCTAATATCCCGATGGACCCGACCGGCTGCCCATTAATCGCATAAGAGGCTGTAATTACACTGCAATTATGAATTGCTTCCAGACTATTCTCCCCGCCGATCCTCACTTGAATACCATCCGGTGTGTGATCGAACACACTGAGCAAGACCTCGGTTTGATCAAACAAATCCAAGATCGTCTTCACCTTGTTGACATCCTTGAATTCCGGCTGCGAAAGCATCTTCGTCGCGCCGCCCAAATACAGCCGATCGCTGTCGTCGCTTTCAAGCACCGACTCAACAACGGCAAGCAGCTCCTCGTAGCCGGCAACATACTTGCTGAGCTCCGAGATCAGTTCCGTATAGATTTTCGAGCGAAGGCGGAACAGAGGCACGCCTTTCAGCTTTGTATTGATAAGATTGACAAACTTCTCAATCTCATTAATCGGCACGCCCTCCGGAATGGTTACGATCCGGTTTTCCACATGTCCGGTATTCGTAACAATGAGTGTCACCGCTGTACGCTCATTCAACGGAATGAGCTGTAAAGAAGCCAGTGTCGTCTGGTACGTCTCCGGACCGAGCACAATCGTCGTATAATTCGTCAGGTTGGACAAAATCGATGCCGCCTGTTGAACTACACTTTCCACCTCTTGTATTTTACTCTCGAAGAAACTCGTAATTTGCCGTTTCTCCTCGGGGGTAATATTGCCCGGGCTAAGCAGATGGTCGACATAATACCTGTAGCCCTTCTGGGAAGGAATTCGGCCTGCGGATGTATGAGGCTGCTCCAGGTATCCTAACTCTTCGAGGTCAGACATTTCGTTACGGATCGTAGCCGGGCTGTATCCGACGTCTCCCCGCTTCGAAATGCTCCGGGAACCGACCGGTTCGGCGGAACGGATATAATCATCCACGATAGCCGATAAAATCAGCTTCTGTCGTTCGGACAACATACAGCAACCCTCCCCGATATCCGTTAGCACTCGTCTGAAATGAGTGCTAATCTACACCAAAGATACCGAATCGGGAGGGTTGTTGTCAAGTCAATCTAATTGTTTCAACACCGCGATTTCATCGCAGGCATGTTGTTTTTTGCAGTTCACACAGTCGCGCCAAACTTTCTCGGGGAAGATCTCCTTCGGAACGACCCGGAAACCGTTTTTCTCAAAGAAAGCCACTTCATACGTCAGCGCCATGACCTTCGTGATTCCCTGCTCTCTCGCGCGCTCCACTAACAATTCCACAAGCTTTCTGCCGATCCCCCGGCCTTTATACTCTGGATGAAGTCCGAGTGAGCGAATTTCCACCAAATTTTCGCCGAGTCGGGTTAACGAACCGCATCCGACGACACGGCCGTCGGCCTCCGCGACAATAAAATCGTTAATTTGATGCTGCAGCGTCTCTTTGGTTCTCGGGAGCATAATGCCGGTTGCTGCGTAGCCTTGGATAAGCTCATATAAAGCTCCTACATCGTCAAGGGTTGCTGGGCGGCAGACAGATGTTTGGATCAAGATGTTTCCCACACTTCCGTTAATATAATATGATTGAATAAATATACAACAATTTGAATATCGGCACAATCATTTTTTAACGATTTTCATCATCGAAATCCAAAAATGCGCCAAACACCTCATTGCCTAAATACACGCCTTGTTCCGACAGGCGAACGCCGGCTTCCGTCCGGTCCAATAAACCTTGACCGACAAGCCTTTCAATGACGCTTCCGAACACTTCGTCCAACTCCTTGCCGAATTGCGCGCGAAAATCTTCCGATCGTATGCCCCGAAGCAGCCGCAAGCCCACCATCATAAAATTCTCCATGGCTTCGGTCAGGCTCACTTCGCTGCGTTCCAGGACCGGCAGCCCGCTTCGAGTCGCGTCGATATAAGGCTGTACGCCTCTGATATTCGCATGGCGAACTCCTCGTACGTATCCGTGCGCTCCGGCACCGAGTCCGTAGTAACTTTCATTTTTCCAATACACCGTATTATGCTTGCTCTCATAACCCGGCTTCGCGAAGTTGCTGATCTCGTAATGTTCATATCCGGCCGAACGCATCCGCTCCATGATCATCGTAAACATTCGAATTTCATCCTCTTCCTTCGGAAGCGGCAGCTCGCCCCGCTCATATAACGTATGGAATAAGGTGTTCTCCTCGACGATCAGGCTGTACAGCGAATGATGCGGAAGCTTGAGTTCCAACGCGCGGTCCAGCGTATCGCTCATCTGTTGTATCGTCTGATTCGGCAAACCGAACATCAGATCGATGGATAAGTTCGTGAACCCTGCGTTCCGCGCGTTCTCGATGCTTCGGTACACATCGCTCACTTGATGGATCCGTCCGATTCGCTGAAGAAGCTGTTCATCGAACGATTGCGCTCCGAAGGAGATGCGGTTCACACCGCCTTCGCGCATCGCGTGCAGCTTCTCGAGATCGGTCGTGCCCGGATTCGCTTCCATTGTAAATTCATAATCATCCGCCAGGTGCGGGAAGAATGCGCGAACGGACCGCAAAAACCGCTCCATCTGTTCAGGCGTCAATACGGTCGGCGTCCCTCCGCCGACGAAGATCGTCCGGATCACCCCCGGCGGGACGTCTTTGACCGTCAATTCCATCTCCCGTTCCAAAGCGTCAAGATAATCGTTGACAGGCTGCCCTTTCAATACATAAGAGTTGAAATCGCAGTAGAAGCATTTGTTTGTACAAAATGGAATATGAACATATACCGCTTGCGGCGTCTCGATCCGTTGTCTCATGCTGCTGCACCTCCTTAATAAGGAACCCCGGCGTTTGTCGCGCCGGGGAACCTGTGAAGTTTACTCGTCGATCTTCAGCACAGCCATGAACGCTTCCTGCGGCACTTCTACGGAGCCGACCTGCTTCATGCGTTTCTTGCCTTCTTTCTGTTTCTCCAACAGCTTCCGTTTCCGCGAGATGTCGCCGCCGTAGCACTTCGCCAAGACGTTCTTGCGCATCGCTTTGACGGTTTCGCGCGCGACGATCTTCTGGCCGATCGCCGCTTGAATCGGCACCTCGAACATCTGGCGCGGAATAATTTCCTTCAGCTTCTCGCACAGAATTCTGCCGCGGTTGTACGCGCTGTCCCTGTGAACGATGAATGAGAGCGCATCGACCTTCTCGTTGTTCAGCAGAATGTCCATCTTCACGAGGTTCGATCGCTTGTAGCCCGACAACTCGTAATCGAAGGACGCATAGCCTTTCGTGCGCGATTTCAATTGATCGAAGAAATCATATACGATTTCCGACAATGGAATATCATAGATGAGCGTTACGCGGGTTTCATCCAAATACTGCATATCGATAAACTCGCCGCGCTTATTCTGGCAAAGGTCCATAATTTGGCCGACGTAATCCTTCGGCACAATGACCGAAGCCTTCACATACGGCTCTTCGATGTGGTCAATCTTCTGTTGTTCGGGCATTTCCGAAGGGTTATCGATATCGATGATGTCCCCGTTCGTCATGTGAACCTTAAACACTACGCTCGGGGCTGTAGTAATCAGCGGAATATTAAACTCCCGTTCGATCCGTTCCTGTATGATCTCCATGTGCAGCATTCCAAGGAAGCCGCAGCGGAACCCGAAGCCCAGCGCCTGAGACGTCTCCGGTTCGAAGCGCAAGGAGGCGTCGTTCAACTCCAGCTTCTCGAGCGCTTCGCGAAGCTCCGTGTAATCCGCCGTATCGATCGGATACATTCCGCAGAATACCATCGGGTTGATCCGACGATAGCCGGGCAGCGGCTCGCTTACCGGATTTTTCGCGTCCGTGACGGTGTCGCCAACCCGCGTATCCTTCACGTTCTTAATGCCCGCCACGATAAAGCCGACATCACCGGCACGAAGCTCATCCACGGTAGTCATCTTCGGCCGGAACACGCCGACCTCAATCACCTCGAAGTCTTTCTTCGTCGCCATGAAGCGGATTTTCGAACCGGCTTTAATGACGCCGTCCACTACGCGCACATAGACAATGACACCCTTGTACGGATCATAGTGGGAATCAAAGATGAGCGCTTTCGTTGTCGCTTCGGAATCGCCGATCGGCGGCGGCACCTTCTTGACGATCTGCTCCAGGATTTCCTTGATCCCGATGCCCGCCTTCGCCGACGCCAGCACCGCTTCGCTCGCGTCAAGCCCAATGACATCCTCAATCTCCTGCCGGATGCGTTCCGGTTCGGCGCTTGGGAGGTCGATCTTGTTGATAACCGGTAAAATCTCCAGATTATTGTCCAATGCCAAGTAAACATTGGCCAGCGTCTGTGCTTCGATGCCTTGAGCCGCATCGACAACGAGCAAAGCCCCCTCGCAGGCTGCGAGGCTTCGGGACACCTCGTACGTAAAGTCGACGTGTCCGGGCGTATCGATAAGATTCAACATATATTCTTCGCCGTCGTCCGCTTTGTACGTCAGACGTACAGCCTGAAGTTTGATCGTAATGCCGCGCTCCCGTTCCAGATCCATCAGATCGAGATGCTGTTCTTGCAATTCGCGCTGCTCAAGAGCGCCTGTGAACTCGAGAATACGGTCGGCAAGCGTCGATTTCCCGTGGTCAATATGAGCAATAATGCAGAAATTGCGTATCTTGTTTTGCCGCTTATCCATTGTAGACATTCGTCACCCCGTCCAAAAAGCCGTATATCTCAACTATTATAGCAATACGGGGACCGTTCGGCAAAATAATTTAATGCACGATTGCGCTGAACAGATCGGCAATGAAGCTGATTACCCCTCTGGCCAAGTACCGCAGCACATCGCCTAAGCCGATCAATGCCCGGTTCAGGAGGCTCTCTTGTACCGGTTTAATCGACTGCTGCGGTGAAGCGACGGCCGGTTTCACCTCCGGTTCCTGCTCGGCAGCCGATGCCTTTACCGGCTCTTGAGCGGTTGTCGGCGCTGGAAGAACAGTCGCGGACACAGGCGTAAGCGGTCCCTGCACACGCTCTAACCCGGACGTTGCAAGGTCGATGCCCAGAAACACACATACAAACGACAGCAACGCAATGCAAGTTACCTTGAAGCCGTAGGATGAAATCCGCGAATGTCCCTTCTTTGCCATTACAAATCTGAACCTGCCTTTCTTGCATCCGTCACAAGTTCAGCGATGACAGATGCTAATGCATCGATCGTCCGGTAGTTCTCTTCCAATGTATTATCGACACCGCCCAACTCTATTAATACACTGTTCGGAGAAAGAGATTGATTGTACTCGCCGTGCCCGTGCTTCGTGCCTTTCGTGAGAATCCCCTTCGACACGCCGGGCAGCTTTGTTTCCATCGCTTCATGAATTCTCTTAGCGAACGCTTCGTTCTGCTCCCAATTCGGATTGGCTTGTCCGATAATAAAGAACAGCCTCGCGTAATCTTTCCCGTTGATGGTTACAGTCGTACTCTCGCGGCGCTGAGAGTCGCGGTGAATATCAAATATGTACTCGATGTCGCGGTTTACCGCTAACGCTTCCTTTACCGTCTTGCTCGAATATTTATAGGAGTAGTTATAATTGAACGACGGAACGGCAGTATTGTAGTCCGTATCGGAGTGGATCGCACCGACTCCGGCGTCTTCGAGCTTCTGCTGAAGCCGCTCGCCCAGCATCGTGATGTTGATGTCCGCGTCGAACGCCTCGTTCGGCTTATCCTTTCCGGTTCCTATCAATTCCGGCAGCCATGATTCACGATTGTGCGAATGATAGATGAATGCCAGCTTGTGGTCTGCGGCGTTCACCTGCGGTTCGGGCACCGGCTGCTGTTCAGTCACCTGGGAAACCTCATCCTCTGCTCCAGGCAGTTCTAATTCGTCGGCCGGCGTTGCCGGAGACTCCTGCGTACGGTCCGGCGAAACGTCCTGAGAACTCGAAGGGTCGTTCAACTGCACCTCGGCGGCGCCCTGCGATCCGGCCTTCCTTGACGCGAGCAGCCCCAATGTCTGATCGAATCCGGTGATCTCAAACTGAAATTTCAGCATCGTGCCGGTTACGGCGGATAGAAGCCGATCCAACGGCTCATTCGGATGCTCTAACAGTTGAAACCGTACGAATCCCGCCGCTCCGATCACCAAACATACCGCTACCGCCACTGTTGCCCAACGCTGGACGATTGCATTCATTCGCTCCGGTACCTCCCATTGATTCTCTCAATCTTGTTATATCTCTACTATATGAGGGAGGAGGAAGAATAGAACCGAAGTTTACAAGAGACAACCAAAGGCTGTCCGGACCGGGGGCGATGTTGCATTCCCGGATGGACAGCCGCATTCGTCAGATTAATGCGTATAAGCGGATACGTTGTTGGTGTCGACGGCTTCATGCAGCGCAGCGTTGAGCCCGCTTGCAATAATGTTCGCGATATCTTCGATAAACTCATCAATCTCTTTCGGCGTAACCAGCAGATCGTGGCCAAGCGGCTTCAACACTTCCTTCACCATGCCAAGCCGCTCTTGCTCGGACATGTCGGAAAGCATGCCCATGATGACGTTCGTGTTTTCCGTCTGCTGGCCGAAGTTCTGCGCCAACATCTCCAGAGTGGAATTCACGATCGTGGATGCGTACACGACGGTCGGAACGCCGATTGCGATGACAGGGATGCCTAACGTCTCCTCTGTAATTCCCATGCGTTTGTTGCCGATGCCTGAACCCGGATGGATGCCTGTATTCGCCACTTGAATCGTAGTGTTGACCCGCTCCAACGCCTTCGAGGCGAGCGCGTCAATGGCGATCACCAGATCCGGCTGCGTTTTATCCACAATGCCTTGTACGATTTCGCTCGTCTCAATTCCCGTAATGCCGAGCACACCCGGCGCAACCGCGCTAATCTGGCGGTAGCCGGGCGACACCTGATCCGGAACCAGCTCGAAGTAGTGTCGGGTGACCATCACATTCTCCACAACAATCGGCCCGAGGGCGTCCGGCGTCACATTCCAGTTGCCAAGTCCCACGATCAATACCTTGGCGTCGGTGGGGATGCCCATATCCTCGAGAAATTTCTCAAAGTGCTGCGCGAACAGCGTTGCGACCCGATCCTGCAGATCGGAATCCTTCTGCCGTAATCCCGGCACCTCCAGTGTTAAATACTTCCCCTGCATTTTCCCAATGGCTTGCGCGCCTTCCTCAGAAGTAATGTCGATCGTAGTGATCGTGATCCCGTTTTCTTCATACGTTTGGGTTTCGACGCCGGGGATGTTGCTGCCCGAGTTCTTCGACGCCATCTCTTTTAATTCTACAGCCAGATCGGTTCGTACCGAGTACGCGCTTAAATCCATCACCTTGTTCTCTCTCCTTTGCTATGTACAGTCCTCTTCCCTATAGTTTGCTGCCTCAGCAATTTGAATATGCACACTTGCAATTTAAGATAGGCCAAGATATAATATTAAAAGTTGACTTTGAAACACCCTGTTCGGTTGTCTGTCAAGGAGGTGAAACGGCATGCCTAATATTAAATCTGCAGAGAAGCGTATGAAACAAAACGAGAAGCGTCGCCTTCGCAACGCATCGCAAAAATCCGCACTGCGTACCGCAGTGAAAGCAGCGGAAGTGGCTGCGTCGGCTAACGACGTCAATCAGGCAAAAGAAGCCCTCCTGACTGCAACCAAGAAGCTTGATAAGGCGGTATCCAAAGGTCTGATCCATAAGAACGCCGCTGCTCGCAAGAAATCCCGCTTAGCGAAGAAAGTAAACGAGCTTTCTGCTCAAGCATAAAACACGAAAGCCTTCGGTTCTGGAAACAGACCCGAAGGCTTTTTTTTTCAGTCATTTCGCGACGGCTGCCGCCGCGCCGATCCTTAGTATAAAGAGCTCTAAGCCAAGCGTCTTGTCGATGGCGCCGGTTTTCATCGCGTAATCCAAATCCGCCAGCTCCTTCACAATGCGCTCGAGCGTCTCCGGCTTGAAGCGCTTCGCCTGCTCGCCCGCAAGCTTAATCGCGTACGGATGCGCGCCAAGCTTTGAAGCGATCTGAGCCTGCGAAAAGCCTTGCTTGGACAGCTCCTTCGTTCCGAGAATGATACGGAATTGCCGCGCAATGAGGAAGAGGAGCTTGATCGGCTCTTCCTTCTCCCGCAATAAATCGTGAAAGATCGACATCGCCTTCTCCGGGCGAAGCTGCACAATCTCTTCAACAAGCTGGAACACATTCTGCTCTGTTGTCCGGACCGCAAGCTGTTCTACCGTGCTGCGCTGAATCGTTCCGCCGGAGCCTACATATAGAGACATCTTTTCCAGCTCTGCAGCCAACGTCTCACAGCTGCCTCCCGTACGGGCGAGCAGCGTCTCCACCGCATCGTCTTCCATCGAAACCTGAAAGCCTGCCGCTTTCTTTCTGATCCACTGCTCCAGCTCCGCCAGCCCCAGCGGCGCGAATGGAAGCACAAGCGCGGATGATTTCAGCTGCTTCACGATTTTCTTCCGCTCATCAAGCTTCTCCGCCGGAACCGTCAGCACGACCACCGCATGCTCCGCCGGATGGGACACATACTCCTGCAATGCCTCCACGTTATGCTCAACGGTCGACTTCCCCGGCCCCTTCGAGCCTGTCAGAAAATACGCGCCGTTTGCTACAACTAGCTTGCGCTGCGATAAGAACGGAATCGTCTCCGCATCCTCCAGCACCGTCTCGATCGGCGTCTCGGTCAGATCGTATTTACTGAGCGCGAAATCCTCCGTCCCCGGCTCAACCGCGGATTTCGTAAGCAACGCGATCCATTCCCCCATGATGTAGTTCTCAGTACCATGCAATATGTAGATCGGCCGAAAGGTTTGGTGTGACCATTCCCTAGCCGCTTGCCGATAATCCATTCTGTTTCTTCCCCCCGTTGATGACCCTTCTGACAAAAGCTATATCCCCATCGTAGAACAACGAAGGGGCTGCGTCAAAGCGTATTTTCACGCTTCTCACGCAGCCCCTCCATCCCATCACATCTATATAAACACGCAAGAGGGAGACCTAGGATACCCCCGCTTCCGTGGATATATTAATGTTGGGGATCGCTATTGCTCTAATACTATACGCAGGAAGAAAACATATGGTGCAAGATCATTCGTTAATTTCTACTTCTGTCCCCTGTGTCGCGTTGATCATAAACATCCGGACGCCTTGGTGCGTCTCGACAGAGTATTTCAGCAGATGACCTTCCCAAGAAAGGAAGGAGATCCGGTCTTTCTTGCTCCATACCATGCCGGAGACGAAGATCGTCTCGCTGAAGCTGTCCGTAATCACGACTCTTACCTGATCAGAATCGTCAGCCGTCCTCACCTTGCCGACATATTCGCCCGATTCCGACGCAAGCTGAGGATACTCCTGCTCCTCGCCGGACACGGCGAGAGGCACGCTGCTGATGCCGACATCGCCCGCCGAGGACGACTGGTCAACGATACTTGGAGGAACCGCAGCGATGCCGAAGCCCGGCCCGGATTCCAACTCCATAGCAGGCCCCCCTTCCGGAGGCAATGCTTTTACAGATTCATCCGCGTGATCCCGCGATACATCCTCACTCGACGTTGCGCTGTTGTTTCCATCCGACGATGCTTCAACAGGAGCGGATTCAGGACGCTTCGCCGGCTGGGGGGCGGGCTCAGCTGTCTTTCCTGCCGAATCTTGTACTGCTGTATCCGCAGCCTCCTCCGGCAGCGGAGCGCTCCTTGGTTCGGCGGCTTTATACTGCTGCGCCTCTTCCGGGGCAGATTCAATACTCAAGATAGAAGCCTCACTGTGCAAGGTTGGCGCTGCCGAAGTAGCGGCCGACGAATTAGCGTTAGATCCCGAGGAACCTCCCGTCATAGCAACGGGCGTACGCATCAGCTCATCGGATAATCCGTTCACGATGAGGACACCCAGCACAGCGGCCGCCGCAACGGTCCCGCCGATGCGCATCCACCATCCCCGCGGCCGCTTGCGTTCCGGCAACGCGCGAGGCGCCGGCTGCGCCTGTTCCCCGTTGCCATTCACGCTGTCGCCGATCATGGCGGCATCAATCTGCTGCAGCTGCGGAAGAATAGCATCTACGAGACTGAAAGGCGGCGTCACCTTCGGAAGGCTGGCTAAATCCCGGTCAATTCTCTCAAGTCGTTCTTTAAACTCAGCGCATTCCGGACAAGCTTCGAGATGATGCATCATTCGTTTCTGCTCTTCGCTGTTGAGATCGCTGTCTAGGTGTCTTTGCATCAGTTCAATCACCTCATCGCAAGTCATTACCGAACACCACCTTTCTGATACTCCTTAAGAAGTGCTTGCAGCTGCCGTCTTGCCCGGAATAAGTAAGATTTCACTGTATTTAAAGGCAAATCTAGCGAATCTGCAATTTCTGTGTATGAAAAATCCTGCAAGTAACGGAGAACGACAACGGTCCGGTGATGCTCGGGAAGTTGATTGATCGCCTCTCTAATATCCTTAGCCGCGTAGGCAGACATCACTTCCTGTTCCACGTTATTATCGGTAGCGAACACCATATTATGCTCCTCGATCGAAACCGACGATTTCGTCCGCCGGAATTTATCGATACAGATGTTCGTCACAATACGTTGAACCCATGTCTTAAATTGCGCTTTCTCTTCATAGGATTGAATCTTGGTATAAATTCGAATTAGCGCTTCCTGCGCCGCATCCATGGCATCCTGCTCGTTATTAAGAATGTAATATGCCGTGCGATACACATGAGTTTCTATTTCACGCAGGAGCGTAATAAGGGCGTCGCGATCGCCCGACTGAGCAGCTCTGATCAGGTCTTGCTCCACCAAGATGGGCTCCCCCTTTCTTGCATCCTTATAGACGCTCTTCATATAGAATATGTTGCAATGCTCTTTCATTACAGTAACAATATTTTTGGTCCTTTTTCACATACACTTTCTGGTAATTTGCTTTTTTGAGACACAACGTACTCCACTCTATTATATTAGGGAAAATTTTGCAAGAAAGAATATGAAAGTCACCCTTCACCGTTAAGCTTCGATGTTGTTCTTCTTGGTTTGGCTGCGGTTCTTATGCTTGTTCCGTTGATAGAGCTTCCACCCTGCATAAACGGCCGTAACCAAGATGAAACCGATGAGGACGTACACTTGATACTCATTAATGATTTCCACGACCGTTTCAACGTCACCCGTATAGAATTGTCCGATGCTGAGCAGGACGAATGTAGACGGCGCGATCCCTAGCATGGTTAGCAAGGTATAGTGAAGAAGATTCATTCTGGACATCCCCGCCACGAACGGCACCACATTCCCCAAGTGAAGCGGGCTTGAAATCGCCACACTCCAAATCCCGTATTTCCGAAATGCCGCTGTAGCTTTCTCCAAGCTTTCCCTTCTTTTCTCGCTTAACCGATTGACGACAGAGCTTCCTAGTTTATAACCCAGATAATATGGAATATAACTGCCTGCCGCATATAAGAAACTGCCAAGGATGGAGATCCAAGCGAGCTCAAACCAAGATAAATCCATGACAAATCCAACCGTAACGATAAAAAAGGTGCCGATAAAAGGGAATGCGCTGCCTTCGATCAACAAAGATAAGAGAATCCCCCAAATTCCCCATTGCTCTAATATACTCAACAACGCGTCCGCCATTTATTCGCCTCCGTCAGTCTATTGACAATACATTAGATTATATATGGTTTTAGTTGTAAGTGCTATGCAGCTCTTCGACTAAGGCTATTATTTTGAGGAAACGGGAACAGCGTTACTTCGGAAGCTTAGTCCGCACCCGGTACGCATTCGGCGATACGCGGAACTGGATTTCTCCATGCAGATCCGTTCGAAGTGTTGGGATACGGCTTGCATATAACCGCTCAACGACCGTCGGATGCGGGTGCCTGTACACGTTGGTACGCCCGACAGAAATGACGGCTGCCGCAGGATCCCAGCGGTCGAGCCACTCTTGAATCGTGGAGGATTTTGAACCATGATGTGCGATTTTAAGAACGTCTACCTTAATGTCGTAGCCGTCTATGCCAATCCGTTGTAAAATCGCTCTCTCCTCCGCCGCAGTCACATCCCCCGAAAATAGAAACGTTCGATCATAGATGGTAAGCAGAAATACGAGGGAGACGTTATTCTGCTTCTCTACCGTACGCAGCCCTTCCATCGGTTCCGGATACAGCACGCGCAGCTTGGTGTCAGGGTCCACAAGAACCGTCATACCCGAATATAGCGGATTAAGCGGTATGCGCTTATCTACCGCTGTGCGCAGCACCCGCTCAACGGTATCCCCGTCCTTCACTGTGCCGTTGAAGAACAGCCTGCGAACGGGGACTTGCTGCAATACCGCCTCCATCCCGCCGATATGGTCCGTGTCCGCATGAGACAGAAAGACGGCATCCAGCGATTGAACGCCCCTCTTCTTGAGCAGCGGAACAACGACATCCTTCCCGACTTCGAACGGATCCTTCCGGAACTTCCATTCATCCCCCGGCTTCATGAAGCTGAGCGTGCCTCCCGCATCGATTAACAGATGCTTCCCGTGCGGCGTGCGGATCAATATCGCATCCCCTTGCCCGACATCGAGGAACGCCACCGTGGCACTGCGGTCGAATGCGTTGGGAGCATATGCATACAGGAGCAGAGCCGCGATGAGAGTGCCGTATCCGATTGCGCGGAACGGCTTTGCGGCTGTAAAGAACAAGTACAACACAATATAATATGCTCCGATCCACCATAAAGGCGGGGTCGCTGCAATCAGTGCAGCACTCCCGAAATCAGTGAATTGTTCTACGGCGGCAAAGCTGTATTCCACCACCCAACGAACAACCGCCGCCAACATCGGCGCACCCGAAGGAAGCACGAACGCAAGCAGCAGCGACACCGTGCCAAGCGGCAACACGATAAAGCTATATAGCGGAACTATAAACAAGTTCGCCGCAAAAGATAGAATCGAGAAACTATTAAAATAATAGACCGTCAACGGAAACGACACGAGCTGAGCTGCGATCGTGACGGAAACCGCCGACTGCAGCCCGGCATTCCGGATCGGAATCCGCCGGTTCATCAGCGGCACTCCAATAATTAGCCCGGCCGTCACAATAAAGGAAAGTTGGAAACTGACATGAAACAGATAAAAAGGATTCCACGCCAGCATTCCGACGGCCGCAACCGCAAGGATGTGCAAGCCGTCCTTCAGTAAGCCGCGGCGGGCGGCGTACAGTGAGATCATGGCCATAATCCCAGCGCGGAGCACAGACGGAGCCGCGCCTGTAAGTACAACATATACAGGTACCAACGCCATTGCGGCAACGAGACGGGTTTCCCGGGTCAGCGGGAGCTTGGAAAGCAACCATAATACACTGCCTACATAGACAGCAACATGCAAACCTGAGATCGCTAAAATATGCGTCAACCCAATTTGCGAAAATTGCTGATACCGCTCCGGATCCAAATCCTCCGTTACGCCGATCAGCAACCCTTTCATAAAGCCGGATACCGGCTGCGGATACAAGGCATCGATCCGTGAGCCCAGCTCCTCCCTCACGCGGTCCACCATCGACACCGCTCGCTGCAACGACCAACCGGCATCAGCGGCTGGGAGCCGTTGAACATCATCGGCGCTGCTTGCATGGATTGTCCAGAAAATATGCTGCCGACGCAAATACAGCCGATAATCAAAACCGCCGAAATTTGTCGCCTCCATCGGCTGCTTCAGCACTCCCTCCACCTGAATCCGGTCGCCCCGCCTCCAGTCCGATACGTTGCGCTTCTCCTCTTCCGTTTTCAACCGTACATACACTTTCACTTTCTCGCGGGGCAGGGCTATTGTTTTGTCCTCTATCACTAACTCCTCCGCCGACAGATCGAAGACGACACGGTCACCGTCCGTCTCAGGCGCGGATGCGATCACGCCGTCCAATGATGCCAGCGCCTCCGTACCGTCGGCGAGGGGAATGCTGGAATAGCTGTTCGCTTCATAGCGTTCATACCAGCCGCCCCCCGCCAAGGCGCAAACCGAGAACAGCAGCGCCGCTGTCATCGCGCGTCTTGTCGTTCCGCATAGCGCCCATATGCCCAAACCCGAAGCGAGGCAACCGATCACCGCTAACCCGATTTCCAGATTCGCCGCGAAGCTCATCCCCGTGACCCAGCCGCAAGCGCCCCACAGCAACGGTCGCCGCATCATACTCCCTCCTTCCCGAAACAAAAAAGAGCCGCTCTCCCTGTTCATCAAACAAGGAGAACGGCTCATGTGCTTCATGGCCTTATTCGGTAATCTAACTGATCGTTGCCGTATTTGGCGGCGGTGTATATGGATCGAGCTGGCGGAATGTTATCCCAAGACCCCTCATCAACTGCTTCACTTTATCGCTGTCCTTCGGATACGGACGGTGATAGACGATTTCCTTCACACCGCTGTTCGCCAGCATGTTTGCGCATGTCCAGCACGGCTCGTCCGTCACGTAAACGGTGGCATTCTCCCGATCGTGCAGATCGGTGAAAAGCAATAAATTTTGCTCCGCGTGAACGGTGCGGATGCAGCGATCCTTCTTGACGATTTTCTCTTCCCCGTCTACAACGACTTGCTCGAATTCCTCCACAATCATACATCCCGCCTCGGAGCAATCCGGTACGCCCATCGGCGCGCCGTTATAGGCGCTTCCCAGAAGCTTCTTCCCCTTCACGAGCACCGCGCCGACGTGTCGGCGGGAGCATTGTGAGCGAGTGGAAGCCATATACGCGATGTCCAGGAAATAAGTATCCCAATCTTTCCTCATCTCTACAAGCTCCCTTCTGTGTTGAGACTATTATACTCTTATTGCTGGCTTGCTTCCAATGCTTGCGCCAAGTCAGCGATAATGTCATCGATGCCTTCCGTTCCGACCGACAGCCGCACCATGCCCGGCGTCGTACCCGTCAATGCAAGCTCTTCTTCTGTAAGCTGCGAGTGCGTAGTGCTCGCCGGATGGATAATGAGCGACTTCGAATCCCCGATATTCGCAAGATGCGAGAACAGCTTCACCGCGTTAATAAGCTTCTTGCCCGCTTCGACGCCGCCCTTCACCTCGAAGGTCATAATGGCGCCTGCGCCTTTAGGCATGTATTGCTTTGTCAGCTTGTATGTCGGATGGCTTTCCAGACCGGCATAACGCACGCTTTCCACCGCAGGATGCGCCTCCAAGAACTTTGCGACGGCAAGCGCATTAGAGCTGTGCCGTTCCATCCGCAGATGCAGCGTCTCTAAGCCTTGCAGCAGGAGGAACGCATTGAACGGCGACAACGCCGCGCCCATATCGCGAAGCAATTGTACCCGCGCCTTAATAATATAAGCAACCGGACCAAGCGCGTCCGCATACACCAGGCCGTGGTAGCTCGGATCCGGCTCGGTAAATCCGGGGAAGCGGCCGCTCGCCTTCCAATCGAATTTGCCTCCGTCCACGATGATGCCGCCGATGGACGTGCCGTGGCCGCCGATGAACTTCGTCGCGGAATGCACGACGATATCCGCGCCGTGCTCAATCGGACGCAGCAAGTATGGGCTCGGGATCGTATTATCTACGATCAGCGGGAGTCCATGCTCGTGCGCAATATCGGCAATAGCCCGAATATCTGCCATGTCGCCCTTTGGATTGCCCACCGCTTCAATATAGATCGCTTTCGTCTTATCCGTAATCGCTGAGCGGAACGCTTCCGGATTGGCAGGATCGACGAAGCTGACTTTAATACCGTATTTCGGAAGCGTATGCGCGAACAAACTGTATGTACCGCCATACAAGCTGGAGCCCGATACGATCTCATCGCCTGCGCCGGCAATATTCATAACGGCGTATGTCGATGCGGCCTGGCCGGACGAAACGGCCAGCGCCGCGACTCCGCCCTCAAGCGCCGCAATGCGCTTCTCAAATACGTCCGTCGTAGGGTTCATAATCCGAGTATAGATATTGCCGCTCTCCTTCAGCGAGAACAGATTCGCGGCATGCTCCACATCACGGAATCCATAGGATGTGGTTTGGTACAAAGGTACTGCGCGGGACAGCGTCGTTGGGTCAAGCTCTTGACCGGCGTGAATTGAAAGGGTTTCCAAAGACCATTGCTTCTCTGTCATGAATAAATTACCTCCAATTGGTATAAATGATTGAATTTATTATCATACAATTCCGATGAGAAATAAAGTATTAATTTTGCAATTCCGATATGATAATTTGGCCGCGGATTTTTTCGAAGGTCGCCGGCCCGATCCCTTTCACATTCATAAGATCCTCCAGCTGCTGAAACCCGCCGTGCTCCTCCCGGTATGCAACGATCGCGGCCGCCTTCGTCGGTCCAATGCCGGGCAGCGCATCAAGCTCCTCAAGCGAGGCGCGGTTCAAATCAATGATAAGCTCAGCAGCCGGAGCAGGCATCGCCGTTCTCTCTGCAGCTGCTTCAGCCTCCTGCAATACCAGCCACTCCTCCGCTTGCACATTCACATCGTACCAGGCCGTCCCCTCCGATTGGGAAGCCGACTGAAATTGATGCAGCATGACCGCCGACAACAGCACTGCGGCAACCGCTCCAACGGCGAATGACGCCATCCTCAACCGATAGGCTGACATGGAATTCACCTCAAATCAGGCATTTGCGTATTCCCTTGCATAAGACAACATGTATGATACATATAGTTTACAAAATACGGAAGCTCCATAGTAAGCCAACATCCAGGAAGAAGGTGGAATCGAATGATCGTCGGATTTATTGGTACGGGCAGCATGGGAAGCATTCTGATCGAGTCCATGATCAAGACGCAAGCCTTGCACCCGGGCCAAATCGTAGCGGCAAACCGCACCTTGGAAAAAGCAGAGAAGCTTGCCGCGCAATATCCTGGACTTCAGACAGCGGCGACAAACCGGGAAGCGGCAAGCCGGTCCGACATCTTGTTTCTTTGCGTCAAACCGAAGCAATTCAAGGAAGTCATTGACGACATCAAATCTGAGGTACGCGAATCGCAGATTGTCGTCTCTATTACAAGCACTGTATTGATTCGTCATCTCGAAGAGCATCTGCCCTGCAAAATTGCGAAAGTCATCCCCAGCATCACGAACTATGTATGCAGCGGAGCAACGCTTACGATGTACGGAAGCCGGATGGCTCAAGAGGATATTTTCATGTTGGAAAAGCTTCTGCGGCATATGTCTAAACCTGTTGCCGTTTCTGAGGAGTACACTCGCATCTGCTCGGATTTGTCCAGCTGCGGTCCGGCCTTTGTTGCATTTTTCATCGAGGAGTTCATTAACGCAGCGGTAAAATATACAGGCTTGCCTAAAGAGGAAGCAACCCGGCTCGCGTCGGAGATGGTGCTCGGCACCGGTCTCTTGCTCACCGATGGCGGTTTCTCCCCCGAGAAGCTTCGGGAGAGGGTTACCGTACCGGGAGGCATTACGGCGGAGGCGCTGCGCATCCTCTCCCTCGATCTCGAGGGGACGTTCGAGCGCCTCATCCGCACGACCCATAACAAATATTACGACGAGCTGGATATCGTTGAGGGATTGTTATATAATCCCGCTGGTGAAATGGATTAACCTACAACAATATTAACAAGCTTGCCCTTCACGGCGATGACTTTGCGGATTTGTTTTCCGGTCATCGCCTGTTGCACTTTTTCGAGGCCTTTAGCGGTTTCCGTGAGCGACTCCTCGTCGGCATCGGCCGCAACCTTCACGCGGTCGATAATTTTGCCGTTCACTTGCACGACAATTTCCACTTCGTTATCTACGATCCACTTCTCGTCGTACTCCGGCCATGGCGCGTAAGTAACGGAATCCGTTCCGCCGAGCTTCTCCCACAGCTCTTCGGCGATATGCGGGGCGATCGGAGATAACATCTGGACAAAATGCTTCATGCCTTCGATCGGCAGCGTCTCTTGCTTATAAGCGTCGTTCACGAAAATCATCATCTGCGAGATTGCGGTGTTGAAGCGGAGCGCTTCATAATCCTCCGTAATCTTCTTAATCGTACGGTGCCACGTCCGCTTGAACTCATCCGTTCCGTCCACGTCGGCAATCTTCGGGCTGAGTGAACCGTCCTCGTTCACAAACAAGCGCCATACACGGCTTAAGAAGCGGTGAACCCCTTCCACCCCGTTCGTGTTCCAAGGCTTCGTCTGCTCCAGCGGACCCATGAACATCTCGTACATCCGCAGTGTATCCGCGCCGTACTCGTTCACGATATCGTCCGGATTGATGACGTTGCCGCGGGATTTACTCATCTTCTCGTTGTTGTCGCCGAGAATCATCCCTTGGTTGACGAGCTTCTGGAACGGCTCCTTCGTGGACACGACGCCGATATCGTACAACACCTTGTGCCAGAAGCGCGCATACAGCAAGTGCAGCACAGCGTGCTCAGCGCCGCCAATATATAAGTCAACAGGCAGCCAACGCTCCTGCTTCTCCTTCGAGCAGATCTCGTCATGGTTATGCGGATCGATATAGCGCAGGTAATACCAGCAGCTTCCCGCCCATTGCGGCATCGTGTTCGTCTCGCGCTTCGCCTTCATGCCCGTTTCCGGATCGATCGTGTTCACCCATTCCGTCACA
>Ga0182742_1001831_pt1 | contig 25667 bp, 25 predicted proteins | sample eDN5th37CBELigMG_FD_128880 | JGI IMG/M metagenome (GOLD analysis project Ga0182742, IMG submission 128880) | Enriched Miracle-Growth compost microbial communities from Emeryville, California, USA - eDNA 5th pass 37_C BE-Lig MG (version 2)... ...
ACGGCAGCCCGCGTGGGATGACTATCGTGATACTCATCGGCCAAGATCCAACCATCGATCAGGCCTGGCAGGGTTGCACGGCTGAAGAGCCAGTCGACGGGGCGCTGCCGGTCCCTCAGGATGTGGAAGGCCTGCATGCTGGACGCGGTCGCCACAACATCGAAGTTCCGGGTCCTGAGTTCCTGTGCGAGTTTCTTCAGAAACAGCGGGTTGGGATCAACGATGAGGATGCGATCCTGCTCGATTGTGGTCATCACGGCCTCCTGGCATCAAGCTCATGATCAGGAGGCTAGCGGACCGCGTTCGCCGCTGCGCCAGAGCGATTGACGTCCTTGCAGCGCGATTGCGGGACTTGCGAGCGTCGCCGCCAATCGCTCGGGGTTTCCCCGGTCAACCGGCGGAACGCCGCGGCAAAGGCCGTCTGAGAGGTATAGCCAAGCGCCATGGCGACTGACACGACAGCCTCGTCGGTGTCGCGAAGCATGGTCATAGCCTGCTCAAGCCGATACTGGCGCAGCCAGGCATGGGGTGACAGCCCGGTGCTTTCCTTGAAGGCGCGACAGAAATGGAAGCGCGACAGCCCGGCATCGGCAGCCAGGGTCGCGAGAGAGACGTCCGTGTCGCTGTCCGAGCGCAAGCGTCCAATGGCGCGTTGCAGAACCTTCGGCGATAGCCCACCCACAATCGGCTGGACCGGGTTCGGTACGCCGGTGTGATCAGCCAGGAGCCGCGTGGCCAGGAGATCCGTCAGCTGCTGTCCGAACAGCCTATCCAGGGCCTCATTGCTACTCGGGGCATCCGCCGCACTCAGGAGCAGCCGCGATATGATGGGGTCGGGATACGCCGTTCGCTCCACCAGATCGATTGGTGTGGCGATGTGGGCTTCGTCGGCAACGCGCTGAAGCGTTGCGTGGGGAAGATAGAGCTGAACGACATCGACAGGTTTCGGAATATCCCATCGGGAGCTTGATCCTTCAGGAATGATAACCAAGACCCCGGGACGAAACGTTCCAAACGCAACCGATCCTCCTGACCGCCGCTCCATGCGTTGCACCACGCCGTTGTGCGCCATAATGACGTGGTGGGTCATGGGCTCGACGACGTCGTGCAAGGGGTCATGCTTCCAGTGGGCGATCCCTGCCCCGGATGCATCCAATGCCATGCGAAACGGTGTGGTCCCGAGGACGCGCTCCATCTCCATTTCGGCAGGACGCCGATCGCCAGTCGACACGTCGCTCCGATGCAGTTCAGTCGCGGTTGATAGATGCTTCTGCGAAGGATCGCGGTGGTTCGATTGGGTCATGGACCTGTGCTCCCGTTCGGGAGGCCGTGCCCTCAGTCCTCAAAGGCCTGCCTGTGCACCAATGAGGCCCGGAGTCGTTGCCTCTTGTATGCCTGCAATCATCGTAAAAAACACCGCATCACGGTATCGTACGGCAGGATTGGTTCGCCCGTAGAAGCAGATAGATCGACCTGTACTTTGGGATAGCATGCGCTGAATGTCTGTGATCGCCCAGATCAGCGCACCACAGCCAGGGTACCTAGTCTCTGGCGGCGCCGGTATCAAGGTTCGCTCCGGTCCGGCCCAGCCTCGCGTCAACCGAGTACCGGCCCGGCCCGGTGACATAGAGCAGGAGGCAGCCGCCCGTGATGCTAATGTTCTTGTAGAAATTGATGGCATCCATGTACCGCGTCGCGCCTTCCGCCGCCCAGAACCGGTGTCCGATAATCCCCGCTCCCAGCGTGTAGACGGCCAGCAGAATCGCCAGCGGACGTGTCCAGAGACCTAGGGCGATCGCGAATGCGACAGCGACTTCCATGACGATTGCCACAAGGGCGGCGAGAGCAGGCAGGGGCGCACCCGCCTGTGCCATGTAGGCTAACGCTCCGGCATAGTTGGTGAGTTTATCCCAGCCAAAGATGAGGAACAGGGTAACAAGAAGGATACGGGCGATGAGGATGATCCCGTCGTTGGGGCGTCCGGCGCTGAAGGGCATCATGGCGTGTCTCCTTGAAGGGCGTCTGATGGCTGCTCGTGAAAGCGGCCGTGATCGGGGCGAGGCTTGGTAAGCGTCGCGAGTTATCAGGCTTTCGAGATCTCGACCTTCGTCACGATCTCAGAGCGAGCCTTAAGTGTCCGGTGCACCGGGCACTTGTCGGCGATCTCTGCGATCTTCTCGGTCACCTCAGGCCCAGGGTCGGCTTCAAAAGTGATCCGACGCTCGAACTGGTCAATCTGGCCGCTCCGCCCGTCGGCGCAGCTGACGCAGTCGTCAGCGTGGACCTTGGCGTGCCGCACCTCGACGGTGTACGGCGGCAGTTGCAAACCCTTGCGCTCGGCATACAGCTGGAGCGTCATCGACGTGCAGGCGCCGAGCGCCGCCGACAGAAAGCCATAGGGACTGGGTCCGCTGCCCATGCCGCCGTAGCTCTCAGGTTCGTCGGCCACCATCCGATGCCGCCCGACTTCGACCACCTGCTGGAAGCGGCCCTCTCCCGACGCACGGACGCGGACGCCGTCGGGATAGGCAGCCGACTCTGTACTCGCGGGTCTTGACAGATACCGTCCGCACCAGGCGCTCACCACCTCGGCGACGAACGCCGCATCCCCATGGCGGGTCAGGAGGTGGTCGCTCCCGTCGAGGGCAACGAAACTCTTCGGGTGTCGGGCGGCCTCATAGATCCGCCTGGCATTCTCGATCCCGACCACCTCGTCGCCCGGGGCATGCAGAACGAGCAGCGGCCGGCCAAGATTGTGGATCTTCGTCTCAAGATGCTGCCCCCGCACGTCATCAAGAAACTGCCGCCGGATCGTGAAGCGTCGTCCGGCGAGCTCCACCTCGGCTTCACCGTGACTTTCGATAACGGGCACATGCGTGCCGAAGTTGTGGATCGCGTGCTCTGGGTCGGACGGCGCTCCGATCGTCACCACCATCTGGACCTCGGGCAGGTCCGCCGCCACCGCCAGGACGGCGGCGCCCCCAAGCGAATGCCCAATGAGGAGTTCGGCTGGACCGAAACGGCTCGCGAGGTACTGGGCCGCGAGCCGGAGATCCTCCACATTCGAGGAGAAGTTGCTGTTGGCGAACTCGCCGCCCGAGGCCCCGAGACCAGTGAAGTCGAACCGCAAAACCGCAATGCCCCGCAGGGCAAGCTCGGCCGCGATCCGCCGGGAGGCGGGAAAGTCCTTCGAGCAGGTGAAGCAATGGGCAAAGATCGCGTAGGAGCGGATCTGGCCAGGCGGCAGTTCGAGGCGGGCGGCAAGCGGATCACCGCCAGACCCGGCAAATTCGACTTTGAGGCTCTGCATCCTACTTTCCTGTCAACGCATCCATGATGGCAATCGCCGCCCTCAGGGCACTTCGGTCCCTGTTCTGCTCCACGGTTCTCACCTCAGGCAGCCGCTGCAGATTGTTCGGATGGCCCGGGCACTGCGCTCCCGGGCTCGCCGTTCGAGCTCGGTCTGACGACCGGCCGCGGTGCCTGGGTTGGGACCGGGCGCGCCGGTTCGGGCGACACTGCCGCCGTTCCGTTCCGCTGCCTTCAGCGACTGGGTGGATGGCGCTGTCTGCTGGGCGTCGGGCGGGGACTGCGCTTGAGTTCTTGGCGCAAAGCCCGTTACGGCCGCGACAACACTGGCGGCGAGCAGACTTCGCTTCGGACGAAGGGGTGTGCTGATTAACTTCATGATGAACTCTCCCGTTCTCGCTCTCCACTGGGGCATGCCGGACCGCGGCCGCCCGTCTCATCCTTGGAATGGCGTGCTCACACCCGGACCGATTGATGCTGACCCGCCTCGACGACGTCGTCATCCACCTTGACTGTCTCCGGCTCGTCAGCTTCGAGATCCGCCTCCTGGTTCAGTCGCTGGTGCAGACGTCGTTCGTCGAGTGCGCCTTCCGATTTGGCAATAACGATCGTCGCCAAACCATTGCCGATCAGGTTGGTCAGCGCCCGCGCCTCCGACATGAAGCGATCGATGCCAAGGATCAGGGCAATGCTCGCCACCGGGATCGTGCCGACGGAAGAGAGGGTTGCTGCCAGCACGATGAAGCCGGATCCGGTCACCCCGGCGGCTCCCTTCGAGGTGAGCAGGAGGATTGCGATGATGCCGATTTCCTGCGTCAGGGGCAGATCGGTATTGGTGGCCTGGGCAAGGAAGACGGTCGCCATCGTCAGATAGATGCAGGTTCCGTCGAGATTGAAGGAGTACCCGGTGGGAATGACCAGCCCGACCACGGAGGTCTCGCAGCCCAGGTTCTCCATCTTGGCGATCATGCGCGGGAGCACCGACTCCGATGACGAGGTGCCGAGCACGATCAGCAGTTCCTCCTTGAGGTAGCGGATAAACTTCAGGATGGAGAACCCGCACAACGCGGCGATGCTACCCAGGACGGCAAAAATGAACAGCAGGCAGGTCGTATAGAACGCCAGCATGAAGTTGCCGAGCGACAGCAGGGTTCCGACGCCGTACTTGCCGATCGTGAATGCCATCGCGCCGAACGCGCCGATCGGGGCCAGCTTCATGATCAAGCCGACAACGCGGAAGAAGATGTGCCCGGTGATGTCAATGAGGCGCAGCACTGGCTCGCCGTGCTCCCCGAGCGCCTGCAGGCCAAAGGCAAACAGGAGCGCGAAGAACAGCACCTGCAGGATTTCGCCGGTTGCAAAGGCGCCGACGACGGTCGATGGAATGATCGCCATCAGGAACCCGATGGTGCTCTGGTCCTTTGCCTTCGCAGTGTAGATCGCGATGGATGACGTGTCGACGTGAGAGAGATCGACATTCATGCCAGTCCCCGGGCGCCACAGGTTGACGACAATCAGTCCTATGACGAGGGCGAACGTCGTCACGACCTCGAAGTAGATCAGAGCCTTTAGGCCGACCCGGCCGACCTTCCTCATGTCCTTCATGCTGGCGATGCCATGCACGACCGTGACGAAGATGATCGGGGCGATGAGCATCTTGATCATCTTGATGAAGGCGTCTCCCAAGGGCTTCATCGCTTCGCCGAGGGAAGGATAGAAGTGCCCCAGCAGGACGCCTAGCAGGATCGCACCAAGCACCTGAACATAAAGATGCTGGTACCACCGACCTTGATGAGCAGGCCTCGATGCTGCAGTCGTCGGCGTTGCCGTTGTCATTGCAGGTTCTCTGTCGAAAAGATCCGATCAGCCGGACTGGGCCGCTGACCCTGTGGCAACTGCCGTTGGCGCCGCCATGGTAACGATCCCCACACCGCTGCCGTGGATGCGAAGAGATCGGTCGGAAACCCGGCCGATCCGTGGTTCATCTGCGGAGCGCGGCGCTCAGGCCTTGATGAAGGCAAGAAGGTCAGGGTTCACCACATCGGCGTGGGTGGTGCACATGCCGTGCGGGAGCCCCTTGTAGACCTTCAGCGTGCCCTTCTTGAGCAGTTTCACCGAAAGCAACGCGGAATCCGCGATCGGCACGATCTGGTCGTCATCGCCATGCATGACGAGCGTCGGCACGCCGATGATCTTCAAATCCTCGGTGAAGTCGGTTTCCGAGAAGGCCTTGATGCTGTCGTACTGAGCCTTGGCACCACCCACCATGCCCTGGCGCCACCAGTTCTGGATGACTCCCTGCGACGGCTTTGCGCCGGGACGGTTGAAACCATAGAAAGGTCCGCTGGCGATATCGAGGTAGAGCTGCGAGCGGTTTGCTGCGAGCTGGGCGCGGAAGCCGTCGAACACCTCAAGTGGCAACCCGCCGGGATTGGTTGCGGTCTTGACCATGATCGGCGGCACGGCGCCAATCAGCACCAGCTTGGCGACACGGCCTTGAGGCTGTCCGTGGCGGGCCACATAGCGTGTTGCCTCTCCGCCGCCGGTCGAATGGCCGATATGAACGGCGTTCCTGAGGTCGAGGTGTGCGACCACGGCAGCGATATCGGCGGCGTAGTGATCCATGTCGTGGCCGTCCGACACCTGCGCTGAGCGCCCATGGCCCCTGCGGTCGTGTGCGACGACGCGATACCCCTGGCTCAGGAAGAACAGCATCTGGTTGTCCCAGTCGTCGGAACTCAGGGGCCATCCATGGTGGAAGACGATCGGCTGAGCGTTCTTGGGTCCCCAGTCCTTGTAAAAGATTTCAACGCCGTCCTTCGTCGTGATTGTACCCATGGTGTCGTCTCTTTGGTTTTGTGAGGTGATACGGCCAGGCGGCTGAGCGGCTGCTTGTCCAACAGGCAACCCAGCCAGAAGAGCAGCGCCCAGGCCGAAGCCAAGCACCTCTCGACGGGCCGGATTGAAGATCCGTGGTTCGGCCATCTGCGGCTCCTAGTGAGGTAAAGTTTATTCTTGGTGAGATCTGTCAGTGCACTGCCCTCAAAGCATGCCTACCCGGCGGGGACTTCGCTATTACCCCGGGGATTGGATACCTTCTGGATAAGTCCTATGCCGCCTATACCGAGGTGTAGGTCGTTCTGGTGATAGCACTGGTCGATATGCCCTGGAGACCGAATGCGACCCCAATTCCGATGCGATGAACGATCCGGCCACTGCTGAAGAGCGAGCGGAGGTCTGTCATCATGCCCACGGCACCAGTCGTAGCCGGTTCATCTAGACTGCCCACTACTATCATAACGGCGTAGGCTGCCTGTACCATGGTTTAGTGGATCTGATCGATCGTCTCTGCCAAGCCTCAAGATGCGTAGGAAGTCCTGCGCCGACATCCTGGCCTCCGGTCCCATGACTTGTTGGGGCAATGGAGGGTTCCGGCATGTCAGGACGTTCAACACGAGTGATTCCGAAGCCTCACTCCCGAAACACAAGACATAGGACGTATTCCCATGGCTCACGCCACACCGACACCTGGCAGGACCTTGCTCACTCCGGGCGATCACACGTTGATCATGATCGACTTCCAGGCGCAGATGGCCTTCGCGACCAAGTCGATCGACGCGGTTACCCTGCGCAACAATGCGGCCATGGTCGCGGAGGCGGCGGCCGGTTTCAAGGTGTCGACCATCCTGACCACCGTGGCGGAGAAAAGCTTCTCCGGCCCGATGTTCAGCGAGATCACCGACGTTTTTCCTGGAGAGACGCTGATCGACCGCTCCTCGATGAACACCTGGGAGGATGCAACCGTCATTCAGCGCGTCAACGCGATCGGCAAGAAGCGCTTGGTTCTGGCAGGGCTGTGGACCTCGGTCTGCATTGTCGGTCCGGTCTTGTCCGCACTGGATCAGGGTTTTGAGGTCTATGTCATTGCCGATGCCTGTGGGGACGTCACGGACGAGGCGCATAACCGCGCGATGGACCGCATGGTGCAGGCGGGCGCACGGCCGATGACGTCCCTGCAGTATCTGCTGGAGCTGCAGCGTGATTGGGCCCGCGCCGACACCTATGAGCTGACCACCGGCATCGCCAAGAGATTCGGTGGCGGCTACGGCCTCGGCCTCATCTACGCCGAGTCCATGTTCGGCGCGAGCGAGGGTGACCACTCAGCCAAGCCATCCGTCGCGGCGGAGTAAATCCCGCGGTGGGCGGCAGGCTCTAAGGGCCCTGCCGCCCGTCCGGCTTCATCCGTATCTCCATGGCCACCACTCCAGATCGCCCACCGTCGTTGCCAGATCGGGCGCATTGGCGGCTGGCCTCTCTCCAAGAAGGCTTTGAGGCAAAGTTCATGAACGCATCGGCCGATCTCATCCTGTTCAACGGCAAGTTCACCACGCTCGACCGGCAGAAGCCCACGGCCTCAGCGGTCCTCATCAGGGACGGGAGCTTTGCTGCCATTGGGGACGAGCAGGAGGTGATGCCTCTCGCCGGACCAACCACGCGGCGGATCGACCTCAAGGGCCGCCGTGTCATCCCAGGGCTGATCGACAGCCACATGCATATCATCCGCGGTGGTCTCAACTACAACATGGAACTGCGCTGGGACGGCGTCCGCTCCCTGGCCGATGCAATGCGCATGCTCAAGGAACAGGTGGATCGCACCCCTGCGCCGCAATGGGTGCGCGTGGTCGGCGGCTTCACCGAGCACCAGTTCGCCGAGAAACGCCTGCCGACCCTCGACGAGATCAATGTCATCTCGCCCGACACGCCGGTTTTCATCCTCCATCTCTACGACCGCGCCCTGCTGAACGGCGCCGCCCTGCGGGCGGTCGGTTACACGAAGGACACGCCGAACCCGCCCGGCGGCGAGATCCAGCGCGACGCGCAGGGCAATCCCACCGGCCTGCTGATCGCCAAGCCGAATGCCACGATCCTCTACGCCACCCTGGCGAAGGGCCCGAAGCTCCCGCCCGAGTACCAGAAGAACTCGACCCGCCACTTCATGCGCGAGGTCAACCGGCTCGGCGTCACCGGCGTGATCGACGCCGGCGGCGGCTTCCAGAACTATCCGGACGATTACGCGATCATCGAAGAACTGCACCGCGAAGGACACCTGACGGTGCGCCTCGCCTATAATCTGTTCACCCAGAAGCCGAAGGAAGAGCTCAAGGATTTCGACACCTGGGCGAAATCGATCAAACCGGGTCAGGGTGACGATCTCTACCGCCACAACGGCGCGGGCGAGATGCTGGTCTACAGCGCCGCCGACTTCGAGGACTTCAAGGTCGAACGGCCCGAGATGCCGCCGAACATGGAGGACGACCTCGAGCCCGTCGTCCGTCTGCTGGTCGAGAACCGCTGGCCGTGGCGGCTTCACGCCACCTACAACGAGACCATCACCCGGGCCTTGGACGTGTTCGAGAAGGTGAACCGGGACGTCCCGTTCGACGGGCTGCACTGGTTTTTCGATCACGCAGAGACGATCGACGACCGCAACATCGACCGAATCGCGGCTCTCGGCGGCGGCATCGCGGTGCAACACCGCATGGCGTTCCAGGGCGAGGACTTCGTGGAACGCTACGGCAGCAAGGCGGCTGAACGCACGCCCCCGCTCCGCCGCATGCTGGAGGCCGGCGTGCCGGTCGGCGCCGGCACCGACGCCACCCGCGTCGCGTCCTACAATCCGTGGGTCTCCCTGTCCTGGCTCGTCACCGGCAAGACGCTCGGGGGCCTAACACTCTATCCGGCGGCGAACCGCCTCGACCGCGAAACGGCGCTGCGGCTGTGGACCGAGGCCAACACCTGGTTCTCCAACGAGACCGGCAGGAAGGGCCAGATCAAGGAAGGACAACTGGCCGATCTGGCGGTGCTGTCCGACGACTACTTCGCCGTTCCCGAGGATGCGATCCAGGATATCACCTCGGTCCTCACGCTCCTTGGCGGCACGCCCGTCTATGGTGATGCCGAGTTCAAGGATTTGGCGCCGTTCCTGCCCCCGCCGATGCCGAACTGGTCACCGGTGCGGGCCTATGGCGGCTACCAGAAGCGGGCTGACAACGGTGAGGAACGCCAATACGCCTTTGCGGCAGCAGCTTGCGGCTGCGCCAACTCCTGTGGGGTGCATGGCCATGCCCATGCGGGCGCCTGGGCTGCCAACGTGCCAGCCTCGGACGCTCGCTCGTTCTGGGGCGCACTCGGCTGCTCGTGCTGGGCGTTCTAAAAGGGAGGCTGACGTGAGTGACCTTGCCATTCCCCGACCGATTGCTCAGGTGCTGTCCCTGCCGGCCATCGACTATCTGGCCCGCCTCGCCCTTGTGTCGCCATTCCTGATCAGCGGCGTCGTCAAACTCCTTGATTTCGACGGCGCCGCGAATGAGGTAGCTGGTCTCGGGCTGCAGCCGGAAGGCCTCCTTGCGGCGGCGGTAATCCTGACCCAGCTTGGCGGCTCGTTCCTGTTCCTGATCCGGCGTTACTGTTGGCTCGGGGCCGGCATCCTGGCGGGGTTTACCGTCGTGGCGACCCTGCTGGCGCATCCGTTCTGGGCTTTCGACGGCCCTGAGCGAGGCCACCAGACCGCCACCTTCTTCGAGCATCTTGCCCTTGTCGGCGGCTTCGCGATGGCAGCCTTGTTCGTCAACGGGCGGGGCGAGGGCTCATGACGGCGGCCGAAGCCACACCCTCTGCAGGCCCGCCCACTCCGCCCCCGGGCGCGTTCGCCCCCCTGCATCATCGTCTGTTCGCGGTGATCTGGGCTGCCACCGTGCTCGGCAACATCGGCACCTTCATGCGCGATGTGGCTTCCGCCTGGCTGGTGACCGACATCGCCGCCTCCCCCGCCACGGTCGCGATGATCCAGGCCGCCGGCACCTTGCCGGTCTTCCTCCTCGCCATTCCAGCCGGGGTCCTGTCCGACATCCTCGACCGGCGCCGCCTTCTCATTGCCATTCAGATTGGGCTCGGGGTTGTAAGTGCCGTCCTCGCCCTTCTCGCCGGAACAAGGAACGTCTCGGTCACCGGTCTGATTGCTCTCACTTTCCTTGGCGGCGTGGGTGCCGCGCTGGCGATCCCAGCCTGGCAGGCGATCACGCCGGAACTTGTGCCCCACTCCGAGATCAAGGGGGCGGTGGCACTCAACTCGCTCGGCATCAACATCGCCCGCTCCATTGGCCCCGCCTTGGGTGGGCTTCTACTCGCGGTGGTCGGGGCCACAACGATCTACGGGCTCAATGTTCTGACCTATCTGGTGGTGGCGAACGCTCTGGTGTGGTGGCGCCGCGCCGCCGATGCGGATGATGGCCTGCGGGAGCGGTTCGGTGGGGCCCTGCGGGCCAGCCTGCGGTACGCCAAGGCCAACCGTGAGCTGCATCGGCTGCTGTGGCGCGCAGCCCTGTACTTCGCCTTCGCCAGCGCCGTGTGGGCACTCCTGCCAATCGTGGCGCGTCAGGAGATCGGCGGGGGCCCGAGCTTCTATGGCCTCATGCTTGCCAGTGTCGGTGCCGGAGCCGTTGCAGGCGCCATCCTGCTGCCTCGCGTGCGTGCCCGCCTCGGCCAGGACCAGCTGGTGCTGGTGTCCTCGCTGGTCACGGCCGCCTCGACCGCCCTGCTGGCTCTGACCGACCTGGAGACGGTCGCGATCATCGTGACCTTCGTGCTCGGCACCGCCTGGATCGCCATGCTGACCACGTTCAACGCCACGACGCAGGGCATCCTGCCGAACTGGATCAGGGGTCGGGGCCTGGCCATCTATTTCACGGTGTTCAACGGTGCCATGGCCGTCGGCAGCCTGGGCTGGGGCTTCATGGCCCAAGGCATCGGCACGGACATGACCCTGTTCGTCGCCGGTATCGCTCTTGCGATCATGGCGGCATTCGCCCATCGGGCTCCCCTGCCCCGCGGCGAAAGCGACCTGACGCCGTCGCTGCACTGGCCCGAGCCGGCCCTGGCCGAGCCGGTGGCGCATGACCGCGGGCCGGTGTTGATCACGGTGACCTACCGCATCCAGCGGTCCGACCGGCCCGCCTTCCTGGCGGCTCTCGACCAGCTCTCGGAAGAGCGACGCCGTGACGGCGCCTATGCCTGGGGCGTCTCCGAGGATGCGGCCGATCCGGAGCGCCTCATGGAGTGGTTCTTCGTCGAGTCCTGGGCCGAGCACCTGCGCCAGCACCGGCGCGTCTCGAAGGTGGACGCAGACGTTCAGACGGAAGCCCGTCGCTTCCATCAGGGACCCGGGGACGCGGTGGTCCAGCATTTCCTGGCACTCGAACCTCGCTGGGCCGGCGCGCCCGCCCTGGAGGAGATGTCGCCATGAAGATCGTTCTTGGACTGCTCCTGGCGCTGGGTGTCGGCGTCGTGTGCCGTCTCGTCGGACTGCCCCTGCCGGCGCCCTTGGCGCTTACCGGGGCCGGGCTCGTGCTGGCCATGTCCGCCGGCTACGAGTTCGTCGACCGCTTTGCATCCCATTGGGAAGCAACACAGCGTGAGAATTGCGGCGGATTGGACGAGAACGTCGGGACTGCCCGCGATGTCTCCCGTCAAACAGAGGGATGAGCCATGCTTCAGATCGCGTTGAGCCTCGTGATGGCGTTCGGGATCGGCATCTTCTGCCGCTGGTTCGACATTCCCTCACCGGCCCCACCCAAAATGGTCGGCGCCTTGCTGGTCGTCGCCATGACGGTCGGCTTTCTCCTCACCGATCGCCTTCTCGCCGGCTCATGAGGACTCAAGGGGAGTAAGCAATGTTGGTCGTGATCCACGCGCTCGACAAGCCGGGGACCCTGAACATGCGTCTCGCCTACTACGATGCGCACAAGGCGTTCCTCGCGGATCCGAGCCCATACGGTGTTCGCATCGTCATGTCGGGCCCACTCACCGCGGACAATGGGGCGACAATGATCGGCAGCCTTTTCTTGCTCGAGGCTCCAGGCCGACCAGCGGTCGAACGCTTCCATCGGACAGACCCCTTCTTTGAAGCTGGCATCTGGGAGCGTGTGACGATCACCGGCTTTCTGCGCCGGCAGGGGTAGGCAGCTTGCCCCGGTTTTCCCTTCCGGACATTCCGCTCAAGCCCGGGACGAAAAGGCGGATCCACGGCACTCCGCCTACGGAGGTTGCTTAACATGCCTGTCACGATGGACAACGGGTCGAGCCCAGGGAGACCGAGCCGATCCCGGATCTGGACTCCGGCGGTACCAGCCGCTCGTTGGATCACGATCGCTACTCTGCTGGCAATCGCCCTGGCGACCATCACGCGCACGGCTGCACAGACTGCCACCGTTGAAGGCGTCCCAGCTTCGCCGGATCTCACTAACACCCGCTATGGCGAGGACTACTCGTACCTGCGGGATCCGGCGAACCGCACCGGAGCCTGGTGGGAGCCGTTCAAGTACATCCCACTCGATCTCTCTGGGACCCGTTATCTGACCCTCGGGGCGGAACTTCGGTTCAGGGAAGAGGCTTACTGGAACTTCCATTGGGGCGAGGTCCCGATCGACAATTACCAATGGTATCGCTTCCTCCCCTATGCCGACCTGCATCTCGGCCCCAACGTGCGCCTGTTTGGCCAGCTGAACGGCGCCTGGGCGACCGGCAAGGAGACGAAGGTCACCGGTGTTGACGAAACAGGCATCGAGATCGCGCAGGGCTTCGGCGAGTTCAAACTGCCCCTCGGCGCTGGCGCCAACCTGACCCTGCGCGGGGGGCGGCAGTTGCTGTCCTACGGCTCGGAGCGCTTGATCAGCCTCCGGTATGGTCCGAACGTGCTCCGCTCGTTCGACGCAGGACTTGCGTCTGTGGAGGCAGGTCCCTGGCGGGTTGACACCTTCTATGCCCGGCCGGTGCGGAACAAGGTCGATAGCTTCAGCGACCGCTTCAACGAGGACCGATCGGTGTGGTCGCTTTATGCCACCCGCCAGCTGAAAGAGATCAGTCCCGCATCTGGGCTCGACCTCTACTACATCGGCTATCGTAACACCGATGCGGAGTTCAACCAGGGCAGCGGCGACGAGGTCCGGCACACACTCGGTAGCCGGTTCTTCGGCAACGCGCAGGGCTGGGACTGGAACTTCGAGGGCATGTTTCAGTTCGGCAGCTTCGACAGCGGGAACATCCGCGCCTGGTCGATCGCCTCTGACACCGGCTACACCTTCGAGGATGTCACCTTCAACCCACGCGTCGGTCTGAAGGCCAACATCATCAGCGGCGACCACAACCCGACCAATCCGGACCTGCAAACCTTCAACGCGCTCTTCCCGAGGGGTAAGTACTTCGGCGAGATCGGCCTGATCGGTCCCTACAACCTGATCGATCTCCATCCCAACCTGACGCTGCACCTGAACGAGCGGTGGACGCTGTCGGGCGCGGCGGTGTTCTACTGGCGGGACAGCCTCGGCGACGGCACTTACGACACCGCCGGAGGTCTCGTGCGCCCGTCGGACAACAGCCGCGCCCGCTACATCGGGACCGAGGCGGACGTGGTCCTCGGATGGGAGCCCACCCGCTGGTTCAGCGCCGAACTGGCCTATTCGATGTTCGCACCGGGACCGTTCATCAAGGATACGGGCCCATCCAGGACAGCCCACTTCGTTGGGTTCGAGACTGTCGTGAAGTTTTGAGTGCGGGTTGGTCGTCTGTCGTGCCGCGCTACCGGATTTATCAATAGGAGGATGCCAATGGCCAGTACCATAACCTTCTCGGATGACACGCCTAACGTTGTGGCATGGGCCGTGTCGGTTAGCCCTGAGGCGGCTTCCTTCCAGAGGTACGAGCGATGACATACGGCCGTTGGATGCGTGCAGCGCCGGTCATTGCTATGGCCATCGGGTTGGGGGGCTGCCTTGCGGCGAGCGACCGCGCGGCTGTGCCGGGCCCTGAGATCGGGGCGGCCCGTGTCAACGGTTATGGCGAGATCCGCTTCTGGGGCGACGAGGTCACGCCGACCGTCGAGGCGGCCATCCGTCGCCAGTATCGTCAGGTCCGGCAAGCCGCTCTCGGCGGCGAACCGGAGATCAGCACCCGGAAGGCCGACTTTCTCGCCATCTCGGGCGGCGGCGGAGATGGCGCCTACGCGGCCGGGTTCCTCTCCGGCTGGACCCGGAGTGGACAGCGCCCCCGCTTCGAGGTGGTAACCGGCGTCTCGACAGGCGCTCTCGCAGCGCCCTTTGCCTTCTTGGGACCTCACTATGACGGGGTGCTGAGGGACATCTACACCCGGTACGGCGACAATGACCTCGTCGTCGATCGCGGGATCCTCGGCTTTCTGGGATCATCCCGCTACGACACCGCCCCGCTCAAGCGCATCATCGAACAATACATGACGGATGAAGTTCTGGAGGCGATTGCGCGGGAGTATGCCAAGGGGCGCCGTCTGCTGGTGCAGACCACCAACATCGACGCTCAGCGCCCCGTGATCTGGGATCTCTCGGCCATCGCCGCGAGCCACCAGCCCGATCGTCGGGACCTTATCGTCCGGGTCCTGCTCGCCTCGAGCGCCATCCCCGGCGCATTCCCGCCGGTGCGAATACAGGTCAATGCCGATGGACGCAGCTACGACGAGCTTCATGTCGACGGCGGCGTCACCGCGCAAATCTTCTTCGCACCGCCGCGGACGCGGCTCGCAGGGTTCGAACAAACGGCGTTTGGCGGCACGCGCGAGCGCACTCTGTACGTCATCCGCAACGGCAAGCTCGCGCCCGATTACAAGCCGACGGAGGAAGGGGTCTTGCCGCTGGCGATCCGGTCGATCACGACCCTGACGAAGTACCAGGGCCTGTCGGACTTGCGCAGACTCGATCGCCTCGCTCGCGAGGACAACGCACGCCTCCTGTTTACCTCGATCCCGCCGGCCTTCACGAAAGCGGCTCGGTCAGACTTCGACCGCGAGTACATGGGAGAGCTCTTTCTCGTCGGCGAACAGATGGGGCTGTTGGGGCGAGCCTGGCGCTCAGGCCCACCGCCTGCGCCTGCCCTGGCCCTGTAACCGATAAAGGCCTCTGTCAAATGTGTCTCTCGACCTGTCACCCAAACGCATCACGGGAAGCGTTGGATCGGCTCCTATTAAGTCCACTGATGGGAGGTACGATTTCGATGCTTAAACTTCCCGGAAGCCAGGCAATCGTGAGGCAAGTTGTGCGCAAACTTCTCATCGGGACTGTCGCCGTACTGGCCGCGACCCAGGCTCTTGCCGCCGATCTGGGTCCGTCCGTCCCCGCTCGCCTACCGGTCCTCGCAGCCTCGTCCCCACCCTTCCTGTCCGAAATCCGTCTGGGTGCCTCGGCCCAGGATCCCACGGGGCCGGAGAGCGGCACGGCCAACATCACCGGCGAGGTGCTGTCGGTTCGGCCGTGGACGGCGGCCGTTCCCGCCCTCAACTTTCTCATTCCTCGCTTTCACCTCGGCGGCAGCGTCAATCTGAGTGGCCGGACGAGCTTCGGCTACGCGGGCCTGACATGGACCTATGGCATTACGCCCATCGTGTTCGTGGAGGCCACCTTCGGCGGCGCCGTTCACAATGGTGAAAACGACCCGGTGTCGCCCAACCACAATGCGCTCGGCTGTACGGCCCTGTTCCGTGAATCGGGATCGTTGGGATTTCGGGTGACGCCGAACTGGAGCGTCATGGCGAGTGTCGAGCACCTGTCGAATGCCGGCCTGTGTTCGAACAACCGCGGCCTCACCAATGTGGGCGTCCGGGTAGGATATAGTTTCTAGAGCCTCGAACGCGAAAGTGGGAGCCGGTTTCGCGTTCTTGGCAAGGACGCTCACGTTCCCCGAATCAAACGTAATATCGAAAGGTTGCAGGGCTTAGGCGCCTTTATCCGTCACAGGATGGCTATTCTGCCGCAGGCCGTTCTGAGCTGCTGCGCTCAATCACGTGTCGTGCTGCGGCTGGGCCGGTCTCCTCCCGCTCCGACACCAGTACCGTCGGCGTGGCGAAGCGGATGCCATTCTCGTCGAAAGCCTGCTTGATCCGGGAAAGAGCCCTGCGCCTGATCGTGAACTGTTCGCCCGGTCTGGTCGTCATCTTGCAGCTGATCTCGATGGCATAGTCCCCGAATTGCTCAACTCCCTGCATCTTCAACGGCTCGATAATGTATTGAGAGAATTCAGAACCCTCCGCTAACTCTTGGCCAATCGTTTCGATGAGCTTGCGTGCCCTCTCCAGGTCGGTGTTGTAGGTGACGTTGATCTGAAACTTGTCAACGACCCAGTCGCGGCTCATGTTCTGTACTGCCCCGAGCTGTCCGAACGGAACTGTGTAGACTGGCCCGCGATGATGCCGTAGTTTCACCGAGCGCAGGGAAAAGGACTCGACCGTTCCCTTGTAGGATCCGCTCTGGATATACTCGCCGATCCGAAACGCATCATCCACCAGATAGAAGATCCCGCTGATGACGTCCTTGACCAGTGTCTGGGCACCAAATCCGACCGCCACGCTAAACACGCCCGCGCCTGCAATCAGCGGCCCTATCTCAAACCCGAGTGCTGACAAGGCAGTGAGCGCCGCCAATGTGCTGATGACCGCAAATAGGATGTTGCGGAAGATTGGCAGCAAGGTGCGAAGCCGTGCCTGATGAATCGCATCCTTCGTGTTGGGTGATGCCGCTCCACTCGCTTCCGCTAGTCTAGCGTCCAGCGCGGCCTTGCTCACATGCCAGAGAAAGTCGGCCAGCAGCAGGACCATAATGCTCGTCAGAGCTCCACGGACCATTCTCGTCGCGAGGGTGTCACGAGCGGTGATGGCGACGAGGTCGATGCCCCATACATCCGCCAAGAACAACGCCGCAATCAGCATGAGGATCACCCGAAATCCCCGCTCGACGGCGACCTCCAGAACACCCCGCCTCGCAACATCATCCTCGTCCGTGGGGCGCAGAAGGTGCGCGACCGCCAGTTGCCCGACCGCAATGGCTTTGGGCAGCAGCATCGCGACCACGGCCAGCCAGAACAGGTGCTCAAGGCCTGCAACCCACAACAGCCAGACCAGGACACCATAAGCCGTGAGGAGAACGCTGAGGCTGGCAGGGCCCCGGTTGGCATGCGGAGGCGCCACGTTGGGGCGCGGTCGACGCCAGATCGCCTCCAGCGCAATCCCGAGTAGTCCCATGCCAAGGAAATATCCAGCCGCCTCCTGCAGATCTGGGCTGAAGCCGAACACAATCAGAAGATCCAGAGTGGCGCGCCCGAACGCCCAGCATCCTATGAACAGCCCCGACCGACGCTGCCAGAAGCGGGCGTGCTCGGCTGGCATCGGCACGACCCGGAACCGCGCGAAATCATCCAGCTCCACAGTGCCGTTCGGCACCAGCACCACACGGCCGAGAACGAGCGTCAGGCGAAAGAGCACCGCGGCCGCCAGATAGGCGATCACGACCTGCCGCAGCAGCGGCGGCCAATCGAACAAGAGGAATGCCCCGACACTGCCGAGTCCGAAGATTGCCACAACCAATGATCCGAAGCCAAGGCGCATGGCGATCATGCGCAAGCGGTCCGCGATGGTGGTCATGGGATGGTGTCGGATCCAGAGGCGGCTGCGCTTTGTGGCGCGCCAGAACAGGCGCTCGGAGCCATAGCCCAGAGCAGCGAACCCACCGATGAGCGCCACCACAGTGGTGAGCCCGCGGTTTCGGAGCTCCTGCAACAGACGACTGGACGCTCGGCGCAACTCGGCGGGGAATTGTGGGATTGCCACTACGACCTTTGCCAAATGCTCGTGGATCCCAGACAACCGCGACGCCATCTGGATGCGGTCGGCTATAGGTTCGGAGGATGAAGTCGCCTCCTGCGCGCTCCGGGCCCGCTCCAGCCAAACGCGCACAGCCGGATCGTCGAGCAGCTTAACGAACTCTTGCACGGACGGTGGTGTCTGGGCTTCCTGGGCAGGAGCGCCGGCACCAAGCGGCGCGGCGAGGAAGACCAGGGCGAGCAGGATGAGCATCGCCCATCGCCCCGGTTTCGCTGGACCCAACATAATCACTCGCTCGACGACCATTGTCACCTACCCTCAGTCAAGGGAGACACATCGAGTATTCCATGGGAATCTCTCCTACAGGGCTGGAGCGAGTTGGAGCGGGTGAAGATCGAACTGGTTCAGTCGCAGGCCGGAGTGCGTTTAACCACCCATCCTTGGCCTTCGAGCCAGAACTTCCGTCGAACCGTACGACAAGTTCTCTCATCGTTGTATGGCTTCGCCTCTGCCTTCGCGAATTGGCGGCCGTCCGGCGCCGAATGACTTTCTCGCGCTGGATCCGCCGCCAGGACGGAGGGTGACCAAAGCGCTGCAAGGACGGCTGCAGTGACTGGCAACCTGGATGCGGCGGTTCCCATGGGCTCTCTCCTTGATGCACTCTGTCCGTGCATTGCCTTCGCAGCATGCCTGTCCATAGATGATCGCTCTATTGAGTTGGTGGCATGGCCTGCCACTCAAGAAGTCTATGACGACTAAACCAAAGTTCAGCTGGCACATGGATCCAGCCATCAATCAGGCCCGGCAGGATTGCACGGCTGAAGAGCCAATCGATGGGGCGCTGCCAGTCGCTCAGAATGTGGCAGGCCTGCATACTGGACGCGATCGCCACAACATCGAAGTTCTAGGTCCGGCGTTCCTGTGCGGGTTTCTCCAGAAACAGCGGGTTGGGATCAACGATGAGGATGCGTTCCTGCTCGGTTGTGTTCATAGCGGTCTCCGGGCACTAGGCTCATGGGCCAGAATCTACCGGACCGCGTTCACCGCTGCGCCAGAGCGATTGACGTACTTGCATCGAGATTGCTGCCATGAAAGGCAAGCCAGGTTCCCTCAAGATCGAGACGGACGGCGCGAAGATCGTCCAGTCCTTATCCGGCATCATGCCACGATCCAAGGCTGCTCTCGTCGAAAGGGCAGCCTTGGATGAGCAATCGGCCGAGTGGGGGGAATCCACTTTGCCAGCGCACCTCAGGTCTTCTGAAGCGTCTGGACCGCTTCGTCCGTGGTCCAAAGGCCATGTTGGCGGGATCAGCATAAAAGTTGGGAGCTCAAGTTTGGGCGGCGACACCTTAGCCTTTTGCTGTCGAAGTCGTCGCCGCCGTCATACCGGCCATAGCCACCCGCAATGACTGCCGGTGTGGTTTGCAGCAGCCACCGTCAGGCGTGTCTACCTCCGTCTGGCTCGCAGACACATGAACGGGAACACAGCCGTCCTATCTGGTAGCCGGTTCGAGCGGGAAGACCAGTTTCTTCGCTGCGGTGTCGACCACGAAGACGGCCAGCAGGCGGGCCGGCTCCGTCGTGCTGGCATTGGCGCTCACGAGGTGACGATCGCCCGGGGATTCCGTGAAGCTCTCGCCGACACGGTAGGTCTTGACCGGTCCGTCATTGACCTGGCTTTGGACGGCTCCTTCCAAAACGGTCGCATAGATGAAGGCCGAAGACGGGTGTGTATGGGCTTCGTTCGAGGCCCCAGGCCCATATTCGACGAGCACACCCTTCATGCTCTTGCCGGGTACGTTGGGAAGCTCATGCTCGTAGACGAGCGTGACCTTGGCGGGCTTTCCGGTCGAGCGGGCGTCTTGAGCGCCGGCGGCGCTGGCGGCCAGGAGCAGCACGACGGCTGCGCTGCAGAGTTCCTTGATCATGATGAAAGCCTTTCTGATATAGTCAGTGTTGGATCAATGGTGGCAGTGGGCACCTAGGCGGCCTTGGCCCTGGACGCGAACCACTGGTCGAAAGCGATCTTGCCGAGGCGTGGATGGTTGTCCGATACCAGCGTGGTCTCTTCGAGCTTGCCGCCGAAATAGGGGACCTCCGCCGAGGCTTCGACAGCCCGGGCGTCACCCGTCGCGGCCAGGTACTTCGCAACCAGGTCGCGGATGCGGAAACGCTCCGGGCCGGCGATTTCGAGTGTACCATTGCGGGGCGCGGCGAGCGCCACTTCGGCCATGACGTCGGCGACGTCATCTGAGACGATCGGCTGCATCAGGGCGGCGGGCACCACCACTTTCTCACCGAGTTCCCAGGATTTGACCATGGCCTCTAGAAACTCGAAGAACTGCGTTGAGTGGATGATGGTGTAGGGGACGCCGGACTTCTTGATCAGTGTCTCCTGGGCCAGCTTGGCCCGGAAATACCCGTTGGTCGACAGCCGCTCCGTCCCGACGATGGACAAGGCCACGTAGTGCTTGACCCCGTTCGCCTTTGCGGCGGCAATGAGATTGCCGGTCGACTTTTGAAAGAACTCGAGCACGGCGGCGTCCTCGAACGAGGGCGAGTTCGACAGGTCGACGATGACCTGGGCTCCCCTCATGGCTTCTTCGACCCCCTCCCCTGTGACCGAGTTAAAGCCGCTTTGCGGCGCTGCGGCCACCACTTCGTGCCCGGCTCTCCGCAAGCGCGCGACTGTCTTCGAACCGATCAGGCCGGTCCCACCGTTGACGACGATCTTCATAATCAAAATCCTTTGTAGAGCCCTTACGGCGTATGGGCGGTCAATCCTTCGATGCCTGTGCCGGTCCAGGCCGACCCGGCTCAGATCAGACCCGCTTTGTCGAGGCCATAGAGCTTGTCGGCGGATCCCGGCATGGACCGGAAGGCCACCCCGGCCCGGTTCCAGGCGTTGATCGCCATGACCACAAAGGTCAGATCGGCTAATTCCTTCTCGGAGAACTGGCTGCGGACGTATTCATAGAGTTCGTCCGGCACACCGCCCTCAGGCAGCCGTGTCAGCGTTTCGGTCCAGGCGAGGGCCGCCCGCTCGCGCGGCTCGAACAGCGGCGACTCGTGCCAGGTGGCAACATGGTACAGCCGCAGTTCACGCTCACCATGAATCTTGGCCTCTTTCACATGCATGTCGAGACAGAAACTACAGCCATTGAGCTGGGACGCGCGGATCTCAACCAAGTGGACGAGCGACGCCTCAATGGCCCCGTTCCGGATGGCAGCCGACAGGTCGGCGAGCTTTTTGAAGAGCTCGGGCGATTGCGCCGCATAGTTCAGACGCGGAACGGGAGCCTTCGCCTGGGATGTCTTAGCGGGTTCTGAAATCGAGATGTTCATACGGTGTCTCCTGGCACTCAGCCAATGGGTCGCAATCTACCGGACGAGGTCCGCTGTTGCGCCAGAGCAATTGACGTCGTTGAAGCGCGATTGCTGGCAGTCGCTCTGGGATGCACTCTGTGGGTACATCGCGTCGGAGAATGCCGGTCCGACGGTGATCGCGCTACTGGGTTGGAGGCATGTGCGCCCACTCGAAAAGTCTACGATACCTATACCGAGGTCCAGGTTGACGATGAGTCGGCTCCGATCGGGACAGCACAGGTGGTAATGAAATGGCAGCGCCGTATCGCATGAGCAATGATTATTGCCAGTCGTGGACTTTGTTCATGAACGCATTGGCCGATCTCATTCCGTTCAACGGCAAGATTACGACCCTCGATCGCCAGAAGCCGGAAGCCTCCGCCGCCGGCGTCCGCTTGCTCGCCGAGGCGATGCGTATGCTGAAGGCGCAGGTGGATCGCCCGCCAGCCCCACAATGGGTATGCGTGGTCGGCGGCTTCACCGAACACCAGTTCGCTGAGAAACGCCTGCCGACGCTGGACGAGATCAACGCCGTCTCGCCCGACACACCGGTCTTCATCCTCCACCTACCTGTATGACCGTGCCCTGCTGAACACGGCAGCCCTGCGGGCCGTTCCACTTTTTCCGCACGGTGCTCTTGGAAACGACAAGGTTCGGTTCCGCCCGAAGATCGACCTGAACCTCGGTATAGGCATCCTAAACTTTCTCAATGGTTATCCACGCCGTCGGGCGAATAGCACGACGTCTGATCAGCATGCATGCTTCCAGCCCCTTCATAGATGGAGCGAAACATGAACCAACACCAGACAACGATTATTCCGCACTCCACTTCGCGCCCCGGAACGTCGGAGCCCGACGAGTTGGTTCCATCACGCTATGCGGTGCGGGTCGGTGAGATCAATGTGCTGGTGATCAGCGATGGTGTGCTAACGCCGCCAGCGGAGTCAATGGCCACCAACGCCGACCCCGTCACTCGGACGGCTTGGCTGGATGACAGGTTCTTGGCGCACGACAAGTTCGATTGGGCGCTAAACGCGGTCGTGGTGCGTAGCGGCGATCAGATCATCCTCATCGACAGCGGCATAGGGGGAGAGGTCCCGGACTTCACGCGGGCCGGCCAGTTCGGCCACCGACTGGCCGCTGCCGGCGTCGATCTTGCGTCTGTCACCGACGTGGTGCTGACCCACATGCACTTCGATCACGTCGGTGGGCTGCTTGTCGATGGGGTGAAAGAACGGCTGCGGCCCGACCTGCGGATTCACGTGTCCGCTGCAGAGGCCAAGTTCTGGGAGTCGCCCGATTTCTCCCGCACCGCCATGCCGCCTGATCTTGTGGAAATAGCCCGGAGCGCCTCGACGCGGTTCCTGAAGGAGTATCGCGATCAGCTTCACACCTTCGAGGTGGAGAAGGAGGTGGCGCCGGGAGTGGTTGTGACGCGCACCGGCGGTCACACGCCAGGACACAGCGTGGTCCGCATCGCGTCCGGCGGCGAACGCCTGATGTTCGCCGGCGACGCGATTTTCCCGGTCTCGTTCGACCATCCCGAATGGCACAACGGCTTCGAACACGATCCTGAGGAGGCGACCCGTGTTCGGCTCCGCCTGATGCAGGAGCTGGCGGAGACCGGTGCCTGGCTGGTGTCGACGCACATGCCATTCCCGTCTGTCGGCCGTGTGGCGACTGCCGGCAAGCTGTTTCGTTGGGTTCCGGCCTGGTGGGATTACTGAGCACACGACAGTTCGGTTCTTGAGGCGACTGGCTCCCCATCGTTTTCGGGGAGCCAGTCAGACTTACCGGACTTAAGCAACCCGCACGCATGGTTTGATGCATATCATTCCTTCTCTCCTCGGAGAGATCCCGCTCCGCTACGCGTGACGAATGGTCCGCGGCTCGTGAAGGGTCGATCTCCCCCGTCGGCCCTGTCGCCGGCAAGGCCTCGGATGACTCTATCGGGCATCCGGGGCCTTCGCCAGCACCGGGGGGCACCGTGTCGGGCTGTTCTTTCATTCCGGGGGGCGACAGTGCTCGTTGTGATCAAAGGATGGCGATGGGCCGGTGGAAAGTCCCTAGAAGTGACCTCAGGCCTCTGTCCGCGACTGAGGTCCACAGAGGCCGTTCTCTGGCCTTGGTGAAGTTCACGTTCAACTGCCCGAACGCTCGCCGCAGGCCCATTTGTTGGTGCAGCCCAGGAAGGAGCGGCACTCCTCCCGGGGTCAGTCAAGAGCGCCGCAAAGGCGCGGCGATCCCCGGGATCGTGTTCGACTGCTTTCTCAAAAAGCATGATGGCATCGAAAGTGTCCGCCTTGAACTCCCGACGGAGATGATCCCAATCCTGAAGCACCGCAGCAGAGGGACGTAGATCCTTCGCATCCGGTCAGAACCTGGTCATCCAATGGATTGAAACCCAGATTGAAATTGCTTTAGAGAAGCAGCGCCAAATAGAGTATGCCAACCGCGACTGTCAGTGTGAGCACAGCAGTCGGCTTGACATCACGCTCATGCATGCCCGTCTGGCTTGATCATGGCGACGAAACACGCGAGAGAATGATAGGAATACACCTTGACGCCTCTCTCCAGATACCGAATGCCATCCCCATCACGCGCAATCTCCGTCCCGTGCTCAAGTCGCGCAAGAATGCCACGTTTGTACACGTAGGACCTCCCGCAGTGCGGACATCGACTACGCCGATTGAGCCGCGGGTTCGGAATATTCGACGGATCCGTCACAATGGTGAGGATTTTCATTTTAGCCCCACCGAGATCTCATGTGCCACCACTGGGCTCGATGAAACAAAATACGTCATCTTGCCCGTATGTAGACCATGACGGAGGCGGAGCGCACAGGTGAGCTTCAGCTCCCAGTCCGTCGGGCACTTGCTCCCGCGGAACGATCTTGCTCGCGGGAATGTCGACCCATTGACCATATTTGCGAGCGGTCCACCGCTTCCTGACGCTATCCCATTTCGCTTCAGTGGGAGCGCAGTCCTGGTTACTGCAACAACTCAAGTTTCTGAAGTCCGGTCGCATGATGCCGTTGTAGAGGTGATGGTATGCGCCGTGCGCCATCCGATGCTCGGGAGAATGTCCCTCCTGAGCGTTGGAACGAGCGGAATAGAAGAGAACCGCGATAACAAGCGTTGTTCCAACGACGGCTAAGATGTCATCGAAGGCCGACCAGGTTTCAGGGCGCTTCATGAGAACCTCCTCCTCTCCAGAGTCGAGGTCGGCCTGGTTGGTGTCCCGCCCGCCGTGACTGCGAGCGCCTCCACTTCAGCCGCACGGGTTAAGTAGAAACATCGTGATGATGATCGCGTCCGCGATCCACAACAACTATCCGCGGCGCTACCCGAACTAAACGTTGGCATAGGTGGGCGTGTGTGCAGTATAGGCAGGCTGTCCGTGCGCGTGGTTTCCTCAAACGCCGCTGATCGCTTGCCTTGAAACGTGGCGTAAGTCCTGTCATGCACCATGGCTTGCTTCAACGCGCCGTAGGTGCTGATCCGGCGCATACCTCGTTCTCTATGGCGCGATCGAGGCGCACGCCGAGATCAACAGGATGTGCACGGCAAGAATGACTGAAAAGCCTCTGCTCCGTCGCCGCATGCCCGCTGCGAGTTACACTAAACAGGTTCAGCATCACCGCAGCTCTAAAAGTTTTCCTCCCGCCACATCGCGCTCCAGCCTCTCGGGAGCGGCTGGGAACGCTTGGCCGAATGCTGCCCCTGAAGCGGCACGCGCGTAACCGTATTCGAACAGCGCCGTCATATAGGCCGGATCAAACGGGCCCGAGTTCGATACGGTGAAGCGTTCACCCACGAACGTCAGGTTGAAATCGACACCCTGGCTCCGACAAAGTTGAAAGATTGCCGCGAGTTCAAGAGCCGTGAGCGATCTGGTGCCCACTGCCATAGCGCGTCCGAGGACCGACAAGGTGGTGCGCTCGGTGAGGGCAAAATCGGATCGGAGCGTGTTGTTGACCAGCAGGTACAGGTGCTTGACCGGCAGACGCTCCGCCGGATCACGCCCGAGTTCCTTCTTGCGGTGGCGCCACGAACAGGTACGCACTCGCGCCGCCGTCGACATGCATCTCCTGGAAGCGTCGACCTTGGCTGACCACGTCGATCATGACGGGCTGGAACAGCCCGGGGATGCTGGCGGAGGCGAGCAGGACCTTGCGGAACAGAGCCAGCGCCTCGGGCCCGCCCTGCGCCGCGATTGCGCCCATGTTCCACAGCACGGGCCGCTGGGCATCGATATTCGTGGTCAGCACGATTAGCCGGCGGCCGCGCCGATGTTCCGCCGCCACCGCAAGAAGGAA
>Ga0182742_1001832_pt1 | contig 25657 bp, 21 predicted proteins | sample eDN5th37CBELigMG_FD_128880 | JGI IMG/M metagenome (GOLD analysis project Ga0182742, IMG submission 128880) | Enriched Miracle-Growth compost microbial communities from Emeryville, California, USA - eDNA 5th pass 37_C BE-Lig MG (version 2)... ...
CCCGTCGACGATCACCTGCCTGGCGGCGATCGCAATCGCCATCAAACCCGAAGCGCATTGACGATCGACCGTCTGGCCCGCGACGCGCTCACCCAGCCCGGCCGCGAGCGCCGCGAGTCGTCCAAGGTTCATGCCCGCCGTGCCAGCCGGCAAAGCCGTGCCCAGCACGACATCCTCGATGTCTTCAGCCGCCAGGCCGGAGCGCTCGACAGCAGCCCGAATAGCGTGACCCGCAAGCGTCGGCGACTTGATGTTGTTGAGCGTTCCGCGAAAAGCGCGGCCGATCGGCGTTCGCGCGGTCGAGACGATCACGGCATCCGTCATTTCATCGCTCCTGAGGAATCGGCGCGAGCCGGCGCACTCCCGTACTCCCTTCTCAACCGAACCTTGTCGATCTTTCCAGTGAGGCCGAGAGGCATGCTCTGAAGGCGGATCACCTCGTCCGGTATCCACCACGGCGCCACCTGGCCGCGCAGCGCCTTGAGAATCGCATCGTCGCTGATGGCTTTGTGATCGCGCGTCGTGACGAGCAGAACCGGTCGCTCACCCCACTTCGGATCGGGGCGACCGATGACCGCAGCGAGCGAGACCTCCGGCAATCCGCCGACGATGGCTTCGATCTCCGCGGGATTGATCCACTCGCCACCGGACTTGATCAGGTCCTTCGCGCGGCCGGTAATCATGAGCCAGCCCTCAGAGTCGATCCTCGCGAGATCGCCTGTATCGAACCAGCCATCCGGATCCGTCGCGGATTGCTGCTCGCCGAAGTAACGCTGGATCACGCTGGCGCCGCGAACACGCAGATGACCTTCGACGTTGCGCTGTTCCGGAAGCGGACGTCCGGAAGCATCCGTCAGCAGGAAATCAACTCCCACTGCCGGCCGGCCGGCAATGGCGGCAGAACGATCGGGATCGTTCGGCGGAGTCATCGTCCCTGAAGGCGACAGCTCGGTCATTCCCCAACTTGTCTGTACCGCAACTCCCAGCCGAGTCTCGATGCGCTCCATGAGCGCGGGCGCCAGAGGCGCTCCACCCACGAGAATGCGCTCAAGCGAGGGCAACTCTCCGCCACTTGCTTCGAGATGCTCGACCAGATCCAGCCACACAGTCGGCACACCGACGGCAATAGTCACCGACTCGGCAGCGATCAAACGCGCGAGACTCGCGCCATCGGCATGGCGCCCCGGAAGAACCAGCTTTGCTCCGGCGGCGGCTGTGGCAAAAGGCAGGCCCCACGCATTCGCGTGGAACATCGGCACGACTGTCAGCACGCTGTCGGCAGCAGTGATGCCGATCATGTCCGCCTGAAGTAGTCGCTGAGCGTGCAGAAAACTGGAACGATGCGTATACGTCACGCCTTTCGGCGGCCCTGTGGTACCGGATGTGAAGCACAGGCCGCAAGGCGCATGCTCATCGAAGCCACCCCAGGATATCGGCGCGCGAGGCTCAGCCATCGCCTCTTCGAGAGCGAGTACGGTTGGTCCACCGTCACCGCTGCTCTTCCACGCTGAGGCCGCCCCATCCACTATCAATACATGCGTGACCGCCGGAGTGTTCTCCACGATGGCCTGCGCAAGCGGAGCGAGATCCGCGCTCACCACGAGCACGCGGCATTCAGATCGCACCAGCATCGCAGCCGTTTGAGCCGCGGTCAGTCTCGGATTGAGCGTGTGGCAGACGGCGCCCATGCCCATGATGGCGTACCACGTTTCAACGTGCGCCTGCGTGTTCCAGGCAAGCGTCGCCACGCGATCGCCGAAACGCACTCCGAGATCGCCGAGCATGGCGGAGATTTTCAGACTGCGTGCCCGGAGCTCCGCATAGCTCACCCGGTCGATCCTGCCATCGTCACGACCCGTCACCACTTCCTTGCGTGGATGCCATCGCGCAGCGTGATCGAGAAACTTTTCGAGCGTCAGCGCGAACTCCTGCATCGCCCCATCGATCATCGGCAGGATTCCTCCCGCGGAGGCAGCTTCGGCGAGACGACTCCGACGTTCCAGTTCCAGGGCTGGGAGCCATCCGCGCGTCGCCGGCAGACGATCTCTTCGAACAACGCATACATGCCGGGCATCAACTGCGTCGAAGGCTTTGGAACGCTCGCAAAAGTCATATAGGCACGAGTGTCGTCGTAGGCCGGCCATTGCGGCCGGTTCTTCGCGCGCGGCTCGCCGGTTCGCGCAAAGCTGGTCCAGTAGTCGATCATCGCTTCCGATAGCGCGGCCTCCTCCGCGGTGCTCGGCACTTTCGGCCAATACGGCGGAGTGCGGTCTGGCGTGCCGAAAACGTAGGGCAGCTCCGCCGCATGAAAACCGTGAAGCCCCAACGCATCGGCGGCTGGGTAGCTGTGATCGAAGAAGTACAGGTAGGACCGCTGCCCTCGCGCCGTCTGCTTAGCCACAAGACGCTCCGCGGTCCAGCCGTACATGGCGTCTCGCGTGATTGCGAGGAGGCTCTCTTCCACGTTAGTTGGCGGATACCGCTTGAGAAAGTCATCCGCGCGATCGGCGTATCGATCTCGAATCTCCTTCTCGTAGACGGCGGCGCTCTCCGGCACGGGCGGCAACAGAAAGCGAAGTGACCGTATCTCACCGCTGTTGAACCCAGCGATGATCGGCACCGGCGCCTGCTCGCCACGGTCGAACACCTCCACGAGCTGACGAGGAAGCACACGTCCGTCGATCGTCCCAAACGGAACGTAGCCGGCCTGCCCCGCCGACGTAATCAGTTTCGTGGCATCAAGAGAGCGCAGCGACGCGAGGTCCTGCGCACCGAGAGCGGCGGACAACCGCAGCCCGATCTGTTCCGCGGCCTGCTCACCGAACTTCGCCTCCTTCAGCTCCGGAGTCGAAATCATGTACGCGCTCTGCGCGATCGCTTTCGCGAACAGCCCACGCGCCGGTGGCGACGCCATCAGGTACATCACGCTCAGCGCGCCGGCTGATTCACCGGCGATCGTGACATTCGAGGGATCGCCGCCGAAGGCTTCGATGTTCCGCCTCACCCAGCGCAGCGCTTCGATCTGGTCCAGCAGCCCGTAGTTGCCGGATATTCCCTCCGGCGATTCAGCACTCAGCAACGGATGCGCAAGGTACCCGAGCGCGCCAAGCCGGTAATTGATGGAAACCACCACGACACCGCGGCTGGCCAGCTGGGTACCGTCGTAGACCGGCTCGCTGCTCGACCCGATGACGAGCGAGCCGCCGTGAATCCAGACGAACACCGGCGCCTTCCGGGCGCCACTCTTCGCCCAGATGTTGAGAGACAGGCAGTCCTCACTCACCTTCTGCGGTTGGTTCGAGTAGATGCTCCCCGTTCGCGCGGTGGGCTGAACGCACGCCGGACCGAACTCGGTCGCGTTTCGCGTACCATCCCACTTCGGCATCGGCATCGGGGGCTTCCAGCGCGCGGCGCCTGTGGGCGGGAGTGCGTAAGGCAGACCTTTGAAGCTGCGGACATCGCCAACGAGCGTTCCCTCGACCGCACCGGCGGGAGCACTCACAACAGGTCCTTTAGCCGCAGCCGGCGCTGCGAACGACGCGATGGCCGTCGTCGCAAACGTACTCAGCACAATCCCGCGCAGAAGAGCTGATTTCATTCCTTGCCTCCGGCTGTACCGTTTTCACGCCGCAGCTTCTTCGCCAGCAAAAGAAACAGAAGCGCCGCGAGGACATAGAAAGGCACGAGCGTGTAGAGCGCCAGCTGCAGCGAGCTCGTGGGATGGCTCTCACGCAGCAGGTCGCTCACCGCTCCGAGATACGTAGGACCGAGACCCAGTCCGATGAGATTCATCACGAGAAGCAGCAACGCCCCCGCGAGCACTCGCTCATTCGGACGCACCTCCTCCTGGACGAGCGCGACCGCCGGAGACAGGTAGAAGTAGTTGAAGAAGGTAGGACCCACAAGAAAGAGCAAGGCGAGCGGCCACGTCGGCGCCCACACGAATCCGACGAAGAACGGGATGGCAAGCACGAGGGCCGCCGCGGGAACCAGCGCATAGGCTTCTCTCCACCGGGGGACGAGGCGGTCGATCAGACGGCCGGAGACATACATCCCGGCACTGATTCCGATACCGATGAGCAGGGCGTAGTAGATCGCGACCTCATTCAGAGTCATGCCCTTCTCACGCATGAGGAACAGCGTTGTGAAGTTCAGCAGCGCATACGTCACGAACTGCGTGGCGCCGGTCGCAAGCGACACGAGCAGCAGTACCGGGCGTGAGAAGAACATCGCGATGGTGCCCGTGAAACTCGGCGCAGGTCCCTTCGTCTCCCGAACCGCTGGCGCATCCAGGCCGCCGCGCACAGGTTCGCGCACGAGCGTGTAAACGAAAACCGCAACGACGATGCCCGCAGCGCCGAGGACGATGAATGCGCTCCGCCAGCTGTAACTCGCGGCGATGGACGCACCGAAGGCGACACCCATTGCCTGTCCCAGCGGTGGGCCGAAGTTGAAGAGCCCGAGCGCAGTGGCCCGGGTGCCGGGCGGAAAGTAATCCGAGATGATCGCGTAGGAAGGCGGCACTCCTCCCGCTTCACCGACGCCGACCGTCATGCGCGCGAGCACGAGCTGCGGATACGTGGCAGCAAACCCGCACGCCATGGTCGCCGCGCTCCACAGCGCGCAGGCGAAGGACAGCACGCGAACACGGTTCGTGCGATCCGCGAACCAGGCGACGGGAATGGAAATCGTGCAGTAGAACAGCGCGAAATACAGCCCGCTGATGAGCCCGATCTGCCCATCCGTCACGCCAAGGTCGTCCTGGATCGGCTTCGCGAGAATCGACAGCAACTGCCGATCCAGGAAGTTCAGCACATACACGAAACAGAGCATGCCGAGCACGAACCAGGCTCGTGCTTCGGGCCGCGCGCGTTCCACCGTCGACAACACGGTCGACAAGGCTCGTTCTCCTAGAAGTCGTAGTTGAGCCGCAGGCCGACCGTTCGGGGCCGCATCGTCGCGAAGCGGCTCGCGAGGAACGCCTCGGGATGGATGTACGTCACCGAATCGTCGTCGAAAAGGTTCTCTACATACGCCGTCACCGCGAACGAGCCGATCGTGGCTCCAAGCGCGGCATTCACGTTGCTGTAACTGTCCGTGTATCCGTAGGTCGGGCTGACACGATCGGGCGCGCCCGGCACGCGCGGGAACGCGCTGGGAAACGAGTCCACGTGCTGGAAAGCCAGCGAGGCATGCCCGCGCGCGCTGGCGGCCAGATCGAACCCATACTGCAGATAGGCGGCACCCTGGAACTTCGGCGCCGCCAGCCGCGCATCGGGGACGGCGCCGGATATGGCCGCTTCGCCCGGCGACAGCTCCGTGACTCTGGCCTCGTTGAACGAGCCGCTGAGACCGACGGTGAGATCCTTGAGTAGCGTGGCGCCGACCTCGAATTCGAAACCCTTGCTGCGCGCCGCGCCGATGTTCGTAGCGAACTGCACGGAGTCCGAGGTGCGATTGGCCTGCACCTGGATGTCCTCCCAATCGATGAGGTAGATCGCGAGGTTCGCGGAGAGACGGCCTTCGAGCCACCGGCCCTTCGCACCGATCTCGTAATTCCTGAGCTTGTCGGTGCTCGCGCCGGCCGGAATGATGAGGTCGTTCGGATTCACGACGCTCGCGCGGCCGGCGAAGGCATTCACGACCGGCGCGCGAAAGCCGGTGGACACCGTGGCGTAACCCGTAAGCTCCGGCGTGGGCTCCCAGGAAGCGCTCAACTTGTATGAAGGACGATCTCCCTTCGCCTTCGTGCCGACCGCCGGCGGAATCTGGGTGACGGGAATCGGGCCGGACAGCCCCCCAAGCGCGTAAGCAAGATAGGCGCTGTTGTATCCGCCTTCGGTGAAAGCCTGCGCGTCGAGGCTTCCGTAACGAATGCCACCCGTCAGCCGGAAGCGATCGGTGAGGTGATAGGTGAGCTCGCCGAAACCCGCGATCTCATGCGAGTTCGCGTGCGTGTACTGCCGCTGGTAGTACTCGTCCGGGAGGCCGGTGAGACCTCTCGACGCCAGGAATTCTGGGGTCGAGCGGTAGAAGTAATCGACATCGTGCCGCCGGTCGAGGTAGAAGCCGCCCAGAACCCAGTCGAACTTCCCTCCCGTGCTCGAGGCGAGCCGGGCTTCTTCGACGAAGGTTTCCTGATAGCCGTACGCGTCGAGACCGAATGCAATCAGGCCGCCGAAAGTCCCGGCGAGGTCCACGAAAAACTTCTGATCGAAATTCGAGTACGTGGATGAGCTCGTGAGCTCCGCCCAGTCGAACGTGTAGTTGACGGTGGCATTGTAGGTGGTGAGCTTGCCGACGAAGAGATCGGGCCGATCGGACACGCGCTTGCGCTCGCCGAGGGAGGGGCTCGTGAGCGATGAGTCCTCCGGGTTGCTGTGCTCGTGCGAGGCGAGGAAACGGAAGGACAGGCGCTCGATCGGCTCCCACAGGAGGATGGCGCGCCCACCGTGGTCCAGCAGCGTGTTGGAATTTCGCTTACCGGTTCCCACGTTCTCGAGATAGCCCTCCTCGTCCCGATAGAACCCGACGACCCGCAACCCGAGCTTATTCTCGACGAGCGGAACGTTGACCATCGCGTTGTAGCGCTGGCGAAGCGCGTCGCCGTCCGTGAGACCTGTGTCCACCATTGCCGAAGCAGCGAACCCTGTGAGGTCCGGGCTTTTCGTGAGGATGCGCACGGCGCCCGACAGCGAGCCTGAACCGAAAAGGGTGCCCTGCGGACCGCGCAGGAACTCGATCCGCTCCACGTCGTAGAGATTGGGGTCGAGCACGGTCGTATTGCCGATAGTGGAGATCGGCAGCTCGTCGATGTAGATGGCGACGGTGCTTTGCAGGTTGGCGCCGTACCCGTTCGTAGCGATGCCGCGCGCAGTGAAGTTGTTGAAGTTGGCGCTGGGCCTGTTGAGGACCACGCCCGGAGTCTCTCGCGCAAGCCCCTCATAGCCGACGATGCCCTTGGCAGTCAGCTCCTCCTGCGAAAAAGCCGAGATACTGAGGGGAACATCCTGCAGCGGCTCCGCACGACGCGTTGCAGTGACGACGACCTCTTCCAGCTGATTCGATGCGGACTGCGCCAGCGACACTGCCGGCACCAACAGCGCAAGCGCGGACGCAGAAGCGCATGCACCGCGAGAAAGACTAGCCCCCATATCCCAAGCCCCCCTTCCGGTGTGGCGCCGGTCTTGAGTGCCGACGCTCGCGGCCGATCATGCAAGGCAGATCGGCGCCAGTCAAATACATTCACACGTGAATGAATATCTTTGGCTCGCATGAAATGCTGGGAAAACTTGGCTTTCGAGCACGTCCGGGTGGTAACATTTCCACTAGAAGTTCAATCACTTGCTAGGGACAATGCCCATGGCGAGACGTCTCGCGAAAAAGCAAGCGCCCCGTACGAAGGCCGAACAGCGGGCCGAAACGCTCGAACAGATCCTGGATGCCGCCGAGTACCTCTTCTCCAAGCACGGCCTGAACGGGGTGACCCTTCGGGACGTGGCGCAGAAGGTCGGCGTGCATACCTCGCTCATGCACTACTACTTCGTGGACAAGCGGCGGCTGTTCGAGGCCGTTTTCGCGCGGCGCGCCGGCGTCACGAGCAGCCGCCGGCTGGATGCCCTGGACCGCTACGAACGCGAAAGCAACGGCGCGCCCACCGTCGAAGGCGCGCTCCGGGCATTTCTCGATACGGACCTGGATCTCTACATCAACGGAGGCGAAGGCTGGAAGAACTTCGCTGCCTTTGCCGCGCAGGTGAGCAACTCCACGGAAGGTGCGGCGATGATGGACCTGCACTTCGACCCGGTGGTGCTGAAACTCATAGGCATCCTGAAGAAAGCCCTCCCCGGATGCTCGGACGCCGACATCTTCTGGGGATACGACTTCGTCACCGGCGCACTCATGCACACGTTAGGCAGAACCGGCCGCATCGACAGGCTTTCGGGCGGCGTCTGCCGGTCCGAGGATTTCGAAGCCGTGAAGCAGCGGCTCGCCTCCTTCATGGCGGCCGGATTCATCGCGCTGTGCTCGAAATCCGGCAAGTCGGCCTCCTCCTCCCGCTCCAGGTCGAATCGTTGAAAAGGCGATACACATGACGAAGTTACTCGCGGATCGCGTCGCCATCGTCACGGGAGCCGGCCGGGGGCTCGGCCGCGCGCATGCACTGGCGCTGGCGCGCCATGGCGCGAAGGTCGTGGTGAATGACCTGGACGCCGCCGCCGCGAGCGAAGTGAGCGCGGAGATTCAGGCATCCGGCGGTGAAGCGCTCGCCAACTCCGCCAGCGTGCAGGACCTCGCGCTCGTCGAAGCGATGGTCGCCGCCTCGGTATCGAAATGGGGCCGGATCGATATTCTCGTGAACAACGCGGGGCTCCTGCGCGACAAGACTTTCGCCAAGCAGGACCTCGCGGACTTCCGCCTCGTGCTGGACGTGCACCTGATGGGCTCGGTTCATTGCACGCGCGCGGTGTGGCCCCACATGCGGGATCGCGGTTACGGCCGCATCATCTTCACGACTTCTTCATCGGGTCTCTACGGGAACTTCGGTCAGGCGGCCTACAGCGCGGCGAAGATGGCGCTGGTCGGGCTGATGCAAACGCTCGCGCTCGAAGGCGAGCGCCACGGCATCCATGTGAACTGCCTGGCCCCGAGTGCGGCCACCCAGATGACGGACAGCCTCCTTCCGAAGGAAGACCTTGCCCTGCTCGACGCGGATCGGGTCAGCCCCGCGGTGGTCGCTCTTGCGAGCGCATCTGCACCAACGAAGCGGATCGTGCTTGCGGGCGCGGGCAGCTTCGAGCAGGCGCATGTCACGATGACGCGGGGTCTGCATCTCGGTACAGGAGATGACGTCGCCGGGAACCTCATCGCCAACTGGGACCGGCTCGCCGATCGCACCGGCGAAGTTGTCCCCGTAACGGGTTTCGAGCAGTACCGGTACGAGGTGTCGCGCGCTCGCGCGAGCACGTCCGGCGGATAGCGTGGCCATGGCGCCGGGAAGCGCCCTGAATGACCACCCTGCAATCGCGCGGAGCATCTTGTTCTTCTTTCGAAGCAAGCCGTGTCCGGCGCTACGCAGTCGTCCGCCGGCACACTGCGCTTGTGCATTGCCCTTGCAATCGATAATTTCGGCTTCGGTCACAAGACGTCTGTCTTCATCGTGATACGTTCCTTTACGTATTCACGGATCCGCCGGGGACGAGGTCGAGGGAGGTGCGATGACACGGAACCCGCAACGACGCCGCAGGGTGGGCGGCGCGCCGGTCACCGTCCTCCTCCTGGGCTGCTGCACTGCAGCCACCCCCGCCTTCGGAAACACCGAGCTCTCGACGAGATCGCTGAAACAGCTCTCCGTCGAGGAGCTGATGAATGTGGAGGTCTACTCCGCCTCCCGCCACCTTGAGACGAACCAGGCCTCTCCCAGCGCGATTTTCGTCATCACGAACGACGATATCCGGCGGTCCCAGGCCACCAGCGTGCCCGAGCTGCTTCGCCTCGTGCCAGGTGTCCAGGTCGGCCGCGTCGATGCGAACAAGTGGGCCGTCAGCATGCGCGGCTTCAATTCGCGCGAGGCGAACAAGCTCCTCGTGCTGGTCGACGGTCGCTCCATCTACGACCCCCTCTTCTCCGGCACGCTCTGGGAATCCCAGGATTTCATGCTGGAGGACGTCGATCGCATCGAAGTGATCCGCGGGCCTGGCGGAACCCTGTGGGGAGCGAACGCCTTCAACGGCATCATCAACATCGTCACTCGCGATGCCTCGGAAACGCAGGGAGCGCTGGCATCGCTGCGGGTCGGCACCGAAGAGGAGTACACGGTCGCCGCGCGATACGGCTTCAAGCCCACCGAGCGGCAGTCCCTGCGGATCTACGGCAAGGGGCTCGAAAGGGATACGGGGCGTTCCGACGTTGCAACACCCCACGATGGTTCGCGCATGCGGCGTGGCGGCTTCCGCTGGGATTGGAACGACGGCCAGCGCGATCAGCTCCGGCTCTCGGGCGACGTCTTCAAGGCCACGACGGGCATTCGTGAAGATCCCTCCCTGGCCCATGACGTGGTACACAAAGGGCATCACCTGATCGCGCGATGGGATCATGCACTGGCCGCCGATAATACGGTGCTCGCGCAGTTCTATTACGACCACGTGGACTTCGAAAGCATCGGGTACACGCAGGCGCGCGACACCTACAATCTCGACCTGCAGCACAGTGTTCGTCTCGGCTCTCGCCACCTCCTGGTGTGGGGAGCGGGTCTGCGCGAGATGCGGGACGAAACGCAGTCCGCCCTCGCGGGTCTCGTCGATATCCTTCCAAATCACAGGAAGGACAACATCACCAATGTCTTCGCGCAGGACACGTATTCCATCGTTCCCTCGAAGCTCAATCTCACACTGGGTCTCAAGTACGAGCGCACGGATTACGCAGAGCACGAATGGCTTCCGAACGTGCGCCTTGCGTGGACGCCGGATACGGACGAAACCTGGTGGGCGGCGTTTGGTGAAGCGACGCGCGTGCCCTCCCGTATCGAAAGCGATATCACCTTCTTCGGCTTCCTGCGCGTCGGAGATGACTTCCGCGCGGAGCATGTGCGCGCCTACGAGCTCGGCCATCGCCGGCTCGTTGCGCCCGGCCTGTGGTACGACGTCGCCCTCTTCTACAACGACTACGAAGACCTGCGCACTACCGAGCAAGGCGGGCAGTTTGCCAATTTCATGTACGGAAACTCCGCCGGCGCGGAGCTTGCCGTGCGTTGGGAGCCGCTGCCGGACTGGCGCCTCGATCTCGCGTACACGTATCTGACGACGGGTCTCGCGCTCGATCCACGCAGCACGAGCAGCCGCGGGCAGCTGAACTACATCGAAGGGTTCGGCGCGCGCAATCAGGCCTCCCTCCGGTCGATGCTGGACCTTTCATCGTCTATACAGTTCGATGCGACCGTGCGTTACGTCGGGCGGCTGCCGAGCCTGGGCTACCCCTCGTATACGGAGCTCGATCTAAACCTCTCCTGGAACATTCGCGACGGCGTGGACCTGTCTCTCGCCGGGCGCAACCTCCTGCATTCACATCACCCCGAGCAGAATTTCGCGTTCGCGGCGAGCGGGATGCCTACGGAAACCGAGCGCGGCGTGTACGGGGGAGTGACGTGGCAGTTCTGACCGCCACCACATCATCCGTCTGGGGGCTGATCCGGCGCCTGACCCTAATTCTGCTGGCAGTTTCCACACTGGGCGCAACGGCTCCGCAGGAATACCAGGTCAAGGCGGTATTCCTCTTCAACTTCACCCACTTCGTCGACTGGCCCGCGGACTCCTTCGAAAGCGCGGACTCCCCGTTCGTCATCGGCGTGCTGGGCCAGGATCCGTTCGGAAGCGCGCTGGACGATGTGGTGCGCGGTGAGCGGGTGAACGGTCGTCCCCTCGTGGTCCAGCGCTATGAGACCCTCGCGGACCTGAAGCCCTGCCACATCCTCTTCATCGATCGCTCGGTGCGTGGCGACGTCACGAGGACGCTCGACACGCTCGCAAGCAGGCACACGCTGACCGTCACCGATTTCGAGCCGGGTGGGGCCCGAAATTCGATCATCCGCTTCCTGAACGAGGACAAGAAGATTCGTCTTCGCATCAACGTCGACTCCGCGCGAGAGGCCGGGCTCACGATCAGCTCCAAGCTGCTGCGGCCGTCGCAAGTAGTGGGGAATCGCGGGGCGGGCTGATCGTGGACAAGCGAGCGACATCCCTGCGCGGGCAGCTGATACGGATGGTCCTGCTGACCAGCGCGGCCGTGGTCCTGCTCACGGTGTCCTCGCTCTTCGCCTATGAGCTCGTGACGTTCCGGCAGACGAGCCGCCAGCAACTCGGAACGCTCGGCAAGGCGATAGCCGCGAACAGTACCGCGGCGCTCGCCTTCGACAATGCGGATGACGCTGAAACCGTGCTCACCGCTTTCGAGGCTGACCAGCAGATCGTCGGGGCGGCTCTTTACGATGCCACCGGCGCGCTGTTCGCCGTCTATCCCAAGGGGACGCCGAGCACGGAATTTCCCGCTCAAGTGCAGGCCGGGCCAGCGACGTTCCGCTTCGAGGGATCTAATCTCGTCGGCTATCAGCCCGTCATGGAGAACGGCCGGAGGCTCGGCACGCTGTTCGTGCAGTCGGACCTGCGCGAAATGAGCAAACGCATGCGCTTCTATGGGGGGCTCGTCGCGCTAACCATCCTTGGCGCCGGCCTCCTGGCGTACATCATTTCGCGCCAGCTTCAGCACCGTATTTCCAGCCCCATACTGGAGCTAGCGGAGACAGCGGCTGCGGTTTCGGAGCGGCGCGACTACTCCGTGCGCGCTCCTCCCGCGAGCACATTCGAGCTGGGTCAGCTCACGGACGCATTCAACTACATGCTCCAGGAAATCCAGAGCTCCGAAGGTCGCTTGCGCACCCAGGTGGACCACCTGAACCTGCTCCAGAACATCACGCGCGCGATCAGCGACCGGCAGGATCTTTCGCGCATTTTCCGCATCGTGCTCGGCAGCCTGGAAGAGAACCTGCCGATCGATTTCGGCTGCGCGCTTCGCCTCGATGCCGCGAGTGAGTCGTTGGTCTCTCACGCGGTTGGGCCCGCAAGCGAGGCACACCGGGCAGCACTGAACCTCGAAGAAGGCGCATCGCTTTCCACTACGTCTAACGGACTTGCTGCCTGCCTCGCCGGAAAGCTCATCACCGAGCCGGATACGCGGACGCTGCGCTATCCGCTGTTCCAGAAGCTCGCGGAGGCCGGGTTCCATTCGGTCGTGATCGCTCCGCTCTTCGCGGAGAGCACCTTTTTTGGAGCGCTGCTGGTGGCACGACGCGCGACGGAGGCGTTCACCAGCACGGATTGCGAGTTCCTGAAGCAGCTGAGCGAGCACGTGGCCCTGGCCGCCCAGCAGGCCCAACTCCACAACGCGCTCCAGCAAGCGTACGACGACCTGCGACAGACACAGGTGGCGGTGATGCAGCAGGAGCGCCTGCGCGCGCTGGGCCAGATGGCCAGCGGCATCGCGCACGACATCAACAACGCGATCTCCCCTGTCGCGCTTTATACCGAGTCCTTGCTTGAGCGAGAGGAGAATCTCAGCCCGCGAGCCCGCCAGCATCTCACCACGATCCAGCGTGCCATCGAGGATGTGGCGGGAACAGTCGCTCGCATGCGCGAGTTCTATCGCCAGCGCGAACAGCAGCTGACGCTATCTCGCATCGACCTCAATCGGACCATTCAGCAGGTGATCGAGCTCACGCAGGTGCGGTGGAGCGATCTGCCCCAGCAGCGAGGCATCACCATCGACCTGCAGACAGAGCTCTCCCCCGAGCCGGCGGAGGTCATGGCCGCCGAAGGAGAAGTGCGCGACGCCCTGACCAATCTCATTTTCAATGCAGTGGACGCAATGACCGAGGGCGGGACGTTAACCCTGCGGACGACCGTGGTCCCTGCCGACAGCTCGGATGAAGGCGGCCGCGTACGTATCGAGGTTTGCGATACAGGGGTCGGAATGGATGAGGCGACGCGCCGCCGCTGTATCGAGCCCTTCTTCACCACCAAAGGCGAGCGCGGCAGCGGGCTCGGGCTTGCGATGGTGTATGGCATGGTTCAGCGGCACAGCGCAGAGCTTGAAGTCGACAGCGAGCCGGGCAAGGGCACTACGTTCAGGCTGATCTTCCCGTCGGCGGCACAGTCGCTGTCCTCCACGATGCACCTGCCCGCCGCTCAGTTCATCTCAGCGCCGATGCGCATCCTGCTCGTCGATGACGATCCTGTGCTGCTCAGGTCGCTGGAGGACATCCTGAAGACCGATGGCCATGAAGTCACGGCGACGAACTCGGGCCAGGCGGGGATAGACACGTTCCTCGCTTCGAACAGCGCCGGAAAGAGCTTCTCGGTCGTCATCACGGACCTTGGGATGCCTCGCGTGGATGGCCGTCGCGTCGCCGCAGCTGTGAAAGGCGCATCGCCCTCTACGCCCGTCATCATGCTCACCGGCTGGGGGCAGCGACTCCTTGCGGAGAACGACATTCCGCCTCACGTGGATCGCGTGCTGAGCAAACCCCCTCGCCTGCAGGATCTCCGCCTGGCTCTCACCGAGTTCAAGCGAGGTGAGCGGCCCTCCGGGGATGCGAGATCATCGGCCGTGGTGGTCGCATGATGTCTGCGGTTCCAGCCCCGTCGGCCTTCAACGGAGCGCGCTTGCTCGTGGTTGACGACGAGGCCGCTCAGATGAAAGCCCTCTGCGACACGCTTGAGCTCGAAGGCTTCCAGCCCACCGGGTTCAGCTCCGCAAAAAGGGCGCTGGATAGCCTGCGCGCCGGCCAGCACGACCTCCTGCTGACGGACCTCATGATGCCGGAGTTGAACGGCATCGAGCTGATTCGCGCCGCCCGCAGCATCGATCCCGATCTGGCCGGCATCGTGATGACCGGCCATGGGACGATCGACACCGCTGTCGCAGCGATGCAGGTCGGCGCGCTCGACTACGTACTGAAGCCGTTCAAGCTCAACGTCATCCTCACGGTCATCGCTCGAGCGCTCGAAACACGACGGCTGCGCCTGGAGAACGCGATCCTGCAGCGTCGCGAACGGGAGCGGGCCGAAGAGCTCGCCGTAGCCTATCGGGACCTTGAATCGTTCTCCTACTCGGTGTCTCACGATTTGCGCTCCCCACTGCGCGCGATACGAGGTTTCATGAGCCTGTATCTCGATGAGTTCGGGGAAACAGTGCCCGCGGATGCGCGGCCGCTCCTGGATCGCGTGACCGCGGGTGCGGAGCGAATGGATCGCCTGATCGAGGATCTGCTGAAGTTCGCGCGCTTCAGTCGGATGCCCCTGACGAAGCATCCCGTGGACCTCCGGGCGATGGTGCAGACCGTAGTCCGCGAGCTGCAGGACCAGGAGCCTCAGCGGACCGTCAGCATCGAGATCGGTGAGATGCCTCCGTGCAATGCCGACCCTTCCCTGATGCAGCAGGTGATCACGAACCTGCTCTCGAATGCATTCAAGTTCACGCGCGGTAACGCAGATGCGCGCATCGTGATCGCAAGCCGTGTCTCGCCTACGGAGAACGGTGGCTCGGAGTGCGTGTACTTCGTACGTGACAACGGCGCAGGCTTCGACATGAAGCATGCCGGCAAGCTCTTCGGTGTCTTCCAGCGGTTGCACTCACAGGAGCAGTTCGACGGCACGGGCGTTGGATTGTCTATCGTGAAGCGCGTTCTTGAGCGACATGGAGGGCGCATCTGGGCCGAAAGCGCGCCGGGCCAGGGAGCGAGTTTCTACTTCGTCGTGTAAGCCGGGCAGCTCGGTGCAGCGACGCTGCTCCGACTGAAGCTGAGCGCTAATCACCGTCACTGGCCACGCTTGCAAGCTTGTATGCGATGCGTACAGGCTATGTGCATTCAAGCCCGGAACCTCATTTGGGAGGCGGCAATGTCGAACCACGAAGTGTTCGCTAGGCCGACACGCTTACTCCTTCTGAGTGCAGGCGCGCTGTGCGGAGGAGTGGCAGTTGCGCAGGAGACGACGACCGGCGGGAACGATGATCCACTCGCCATGCAGGAAGTCGTCGTAGTCGGAACGGCCTCCGACGAACGTACCAAATTCGATTCCAGCGTCGCGATCTCCACATTCAATGCCGAGGATATCGCGCGGCAGGCGCCGGCAAGCACGGCCGATCTCATCTCCGCCGTGCCAGGATTCTGGGTGGAGTCGACCGCCGGAACCACACAGGGAAACGTGTTTGCCCGCGGCATCATCCAGGACGGCGGCTATCGTTACGTCGGGCTCATGGAAGATCGCATCCCGATCTACCCGGTATTCGAGCTCTCCTTCTACAACCCCGATCAGTTCGTGCGGCTCGACGAAACGGTGGAGCGCGTCGAGGCGCTGCGCGGAGGCACGGCGCCGATCTTTACGCCGGGAGCCGTCGGCGGAACGATCAACTTCGTCACGCGACAACCTGGCGATACACCGGAGCTCATCGTGAAAGGCACGCTGAGCGACTACGACCTGTATCGCGCCGACGTTTTCTGGGGCGGCCCGGTGGGCGGTGGCTGGGGACTCGCCGCGGGCGGGTACTACCGCCAGTCGAACGGCGTTCGCGACCCGGGGTACGACGCCGACAAGGGCGGCCAGTTCCGCGTAAACCTTACGCGGGAGTTCGAGAACGGCGGACTGGATATCTTCGCGAAATACATCAACGACCGGTCGCTGTTCATCGTCCCCATTCCGCTGCAGGGAGATCCCTCCGATCCCGATGGCATCGCGGGCGCAGACCCGGGCGAGTACTCGCTTCATAGCGTCGACCTCGCGAGAGCCGGATTGCCGGCCTCCGCGGCGGAAGTCGGGCTGCAGGACTCCGACCTCGAAGACGGAATCCATCCCGATCTCTTCACCATCGGTGCCGGCCTGCGCTGGGACGTGAACGACACCGTCATGATCGACAATCGGCTTCGATACACCGATGGCGAAGTGCGCTTCGACGGAATCTTCTCGGGCGATCCGCCCGTGAGTGGCGTGGAGTTCGCAGCCGACAAGGGCGTCGCTCCGGGATACACCATGATCGATTCAGGTGCGCCGTACGACCCCACGCGCCTGGTCCAGAATCAGGGCCACTGGGTCATCAACAAGGAATACGAAGCCTTCCAGAACGATCTGCGCGTGACCTTCGGTCTCGAAGCTCACAACCTCACCGTCGGGCTGTACTTCGCGGACTACTCGATGGCGGACCGCTGGTCACTCGGCAACCTGCTGCTGATGGATGTGGCGAACCGGCCGAATCGCCTCTTCCTGCCGGGAGTCACGGATCCCCAGGGATTCACGCAGTACTCGTCGTTCAATCTGATCGCGGATTACGACGCGACGATGTACTCGGTCTACGTCTCCGACGAGTGGCAGATCACGGACGCGCTGAGGGTCGATCTCGGTGTTCGGTACGACAACGAGGACGTCGACGCCTCCATCAGCGAAGGCGTGACGGATGTCGACCTCGATGGCAATCCCGCTACGACATACGACGTTGCCGCGCTGGCTGGCACGGCTCGCAGGAACCTCAGTCCCGATTTCAACGACACCGCTTTCTCGATCGGGTTCAACTACGAGCTGAACGAGCAGCACGCCTTCTTCGGCCACTACACCGATGCGGCGAAGCTTCCCCACTTCGATGACATACGCAATGGAGTTCTCACCAAGGACGCGGTGACGAACATCGAGGTTGGCTACAAGACGATGCTCGACCAGCTCACGTTGTTCGTCACGCTGTTCGAAACGGAGTTCGATAACGTGCCGTTCCAGGACATCCTGGCGGACGGTTCGACGATCGTGCGGCGCGCGGCGACTCGCACGCGCGGCGTGGAAATCGAAGGCATCTACCGCCCGCTGCCGACACTCAGCATCAATTTCACAGTGACTCAACAGGATCCGAAGTACCGAGACTTCACAGGTGCGACGGTCGACAACACCGGTAACAGGATCCGGCGCATTCCCGAAACCTTCGGGCGGCTCACACCCGCGTGGCATTTCAGCGGCGACCGCGGGCAGCTCTATCTGACGTATTCGTACTTCGGCAAGCGCTTCTCGAACGATGAGAACACGATCCCGCTGCCCTCATACAACAAGCTCGATGCCGGCGTGATCTACGATCTGACCGACGCGCTACGGCTGCAGGTGACGGGCGACAACCTGACGGATGAAGTGGGACTCACCGAAGGAAATCCGCGCACGGACGTGACCACTCCGGGCATCGGAAACATCTTCATGGCGCGCCCGCTCCTGGGACGCTCGTTCTGGGCTTCGGCGACGTATCGTTTCTGAGCCTTGCTCCGGGCAGGGAGAGCGGCGAGCCGCTCTCCCTAAACCCCAGGCGACGTGCAGGCTAGTTGCAGGGGCTAGGTGCGCCTCGGTCTGTCCGGGTCGGCCGTCCGCCGCTTCGTCGACATCGGCGCTTTACCGCCCCTCTCGACTTCAACTTCGGTTCGCCGCACGGTGTCGTCGATCTTCTCGACACGCTCGCCGGGCTCCTTCGTGACCACGACCTCCTCGGTGACTCGTGCTTCCTTGCCCACCACCGCCTGTTCCGCGGTTTCCGTCACCTCGACCGTGCGTTCCTGCATGAGATCCTGTGGCGAACCCTTCACGACGGGCCGCGTTGGCTCATCCACCGGCCGCCGTTCGACATTCACTCTTTCTTCGCGGAGATGCACTTCTTCGTGCACGGGGTCCTCGACGATGCGGGAGCGAACGCGTACGCCGCCTCGATCCACCTCGCGTTTTCCAACGCGCAGGCGCTCTTCGACGACCGGAATGGATTCGCGCTCAGCGGCGCCAGTCGAGCCATCGCCAGGCTGCGGGCGAGGCTGCGGGCGAGGCTGCGAACGACCCTGAATCGCCGCCTCCGAACGCCCTGTGTGGCCATTGTCGTTCCAGCCCGACGCACGCCATTCGGCTTCTCGGGCATCGAGATCGACGGCGCCGGCGCGATCCAGGCGCGCGCACGCCTCGTCGGCCCGCGTGTCGTCGACATTCGCGACCAGCACTGTGCCGCCACGACGAAGGCTTTCGTCGATCGTCGCGCGATCGCGGTTGGGCATGAAGATCTCCTTCATGTGAGCCCAGAGTCCGCCGCGATGGTCGCCACCTTCCACGCTGCGCTCGCTCGAAGCCTGATCCGTGATGCTGATGCGCTCGGGTTGCAGTCCGAGACCAAGGAGATCCTCTCGCGCTCTCGCCGCGGCATCGCGCGAGTCGAAGACCGCGTAAATCTGTCTGGCTGTCATGTTCGCTTTCCTCAATCGTAATAGTCGTGATGTGGCACTCCGCTGTACCGGAAGTCCCCTGGGTTCCTTCGGGGGCGAAGAAATTCGTCAGGCGCGGCCCACGCCGGTGGAGCGACCGGCGGCGCGCCTGCTGCTGGAGCCGGCTCGCATCGTGGGGCCGGCTCGGTCTTCTCAACATACGTGGAGGTGGATTCGCGCCGCTCCACATCCGCGCGTGGAGGCTCCACATCTGCCCGTCGATGAGACTCTGCGTGCGAGTCCGCGCTCGCCCGCGTCGACGCTCCGGAGCGTTCTCCAGAGCTCGCGATGTCCGTGGCGCCGCTGCCCTTCAGAATCTCCTTGGCCCGAAGTACTTCGCCAGGCGTATCGCAGTGAACGGAAAGCAATACGCCACCGCCTTTCACATGTCCCTCGTAACGACGCGCCTCGTACTCGGGAATTCCGAGACCCACGAGCCCGCCGACGAGACCACCTACCGCTCCGCCTGCACCGAGGCCTGCAAGCCCGGCCACGATCGGACCGGCTGCGAGAAGCGGCCCCACACCGGGAATGGCAAGCGCTCCGAGCCCAATGAGCACGCCCAGCGTTCCGCCAATGACACCGCCGGTAGTAGCGCCCGCGCTCGCGCCCTCAGGAGCTTTCGTTTCCTTGCTGTGAACGAGCGTGTTGGGGCCACCATGATCCGGCATGAGCGCGGACACATTCTCCGAAGCGAAGCCGTCCGCGATGAGCGCGTTCACCGCCTTCTCAGCCTCGGCAACGGACTGGCAGATGCCAAATACGGCCTTTCTCTTCGCGGTCATGGTCGCCTCCGGAATATGCGCTATAGGTGAAGCACGATGTGGTGCGCAGTGGGTTTGCAACGAAACCCATCCATGACGGTTCCGACATCAGCCCCGAAGTTGGAACATCGCTCCCTGCGGGCACGTTAGGTTGATGCCCTGATCCAGACACGGGTGCTCCCATGCGCGACACGAAGAGATCCGAAACCGCCATTCCCCTCGTCGAAGAGAAACCGCGAATCGACAAGCAGGCGGTCGAGACAGGTAGAGTCCGCATCCGCACGGTCGTAGACGAACACCTCACGCGAGTTGCCGATGAGCTCGAGCGTGACGATGTATCGATCGAACGAGTGCCCGTAAATCGCGAAGTCACGGCAGTGCCCGAGATACGCGAGGAAGGCGACGTTCTCGTCGTGCCGCTGCTGGAAGAAGTAGTCGTTGTAGAGAAACGGCTGGTGGTGCGTGAAGAGCTGCGGATTCATCGCAATCGCAAGCGAGAGCGAGTCGACGAAGCGGTCAGCCTGCGACGCATGCGTGCTGAAGTGGAGCGCGTGCCCTCGGGATCGGGGGACGTTCTTCCGAATTCGGGAGACGCTACGCCACCGCCGGAAGGCAGACGCACAGCTCCTCGTATCCGGCGCAAGGAGCCCCTCGGTGATCGACGCAGGTAAATCGGCTGTAGACCCGCCTGCGTCAGGCGTGGTAGACGCCGGGAGAATGACGGCTACTACCGCACCGAAACCCCCAATCGAGCCGATGCTCGCGGCGTTGGCGGAGGAGATCCCGTCAGGCCCCTATCTGTACGAACCAAAGTGGGACGGCTTCAGGGCACTCGTTTTCCGCAGCAATAACGACGTCTACATCCAGAGCCGCGACTCGCGCCCTCTCGATCGCTACTTCCCTGAGCTGCACGACGCGCTCATCGCCTGCCTGCCGGATGAGTGCGTCCTCGACGGCGAGATCGTCATCGCAACCGCGGGCGGCCTCGACTTCGATGCACTCCAGCTGCGCCTGCATCCCGCAGCCTCACGCGTCCGGAAGCTCGCGCAGGAAACGCCTTCTTCTTTCGTCGCGTTCGACGTGCTTTCGATCGGGAAGCGCAACCTCATGGGCGAGCCGCAGGCTGAGAGGCGCAAGGCTCTTGAGGAGCTCCTGGGGAACGTGAAGCCTCCCGTGTATCTCACGCCGGTCACTCGCGATCGGGAGACCGCGCTCGACTGGCTCACACGATTCGAAGGCGCGGGCCTCGACGGTGTAGTGGCAAAGCTGGAGTCGGCCCCGTACCTGCCGGGCAAGCGCGCGATGATCAAGGTGAAGCACTCGCGTACTGCCGACTGCGTGGTCGCCGGCTTTCGCTGGCACAAGAGCGGCAAGGACGCAGTAGGTTCGCTACTCCTGGGGCTGTACGACGATCGAGGCGTGCTTCAGCATGTCGGCGTCGCCTCGTCGTTCACCATGCAAATGCGCCGGCATCTCGCAAAGGAGCTGGAGCCACTTCGCAAAGACGCGATGGAGGACCATCCCTGGCGCGAGTGGGCCGGTGCTGCCGCGGAGTCGAGCCGCATGCCAGGGGCGCAGAGTCGGTGGAGCGCTGGGAAAGACCTGTCGTGGGAGCCGCTGCGAATCGAACGGGTCTGCGAAGTGAAGTACGACCACATGCAGGGCGACCGCTTCAGGCATGCGGCATTCTTTCTGCGCTGGCGCCCTGACAAGGCGCCGAAGGACTGCCGCTACGATCAGCTCGAAGTCACGAAACCCTACGAGCTCGACAGGATCTTCTCGTCTGGATCCAACGGCTCCTGAGCGGGACGCATCGCTTCCGGTACATGCTGGAGGTTGATGCGGATGCGGGTCCAGGTGCTGTAGCGGCCACGCATGGCATCGACAAGAACATCCGCAGGCTCCAGATGCGCCGCCGCTTCCGCGTGCCGCGCTTTCCATCGTTCAAGCCCGCTCAGCGCCTCCTCCTTACGACGCGCCCGTGCGATCTCAATGAGCGGATGTTTGCGCCTCGACGGGCGAACACGCGGCGGTTCCGAAGCCTGCCTCCTGTAGTGCGGCGGCCAGGGTGCGTCGCCAAGGCCCTGCCGCTCGAAGAGTTCGAGCAATCCTTCGATGGACCCGGGATGCTGATCGATGTCGGCGTGCCGGTCGCCTATCCGCCGAAAGCGTTCAGGCATCGAGGCAAGCGTGAAATCGGCGGGCTCGCAATCGTCCACCTCATCCCAGGAAAGCGGCGCTGACACTCGAGCATCGGGTGTGGGCCTGACGGAGTACGCGGACGCAACGGTTCGGTCCTTCGCATTCTGGTTGTAGTCGACGAAGACTCCTTGCCGCTCCTCTTTCCACCACTTGCTGCTCGCGAGTTCCGGCGCTCGCTTCTCAACCTCGCGGGCGAGAGCCAACGCCGCGCGACGCACCTCATCGAAGCCCCAACGCCGCTCGATGCGCACGCAGATGTGCATCCCGCGCGAGCCGGACGTCTTGGGCCAGCCGACGAGATTGAAATCCTCAAGAACGGAGCGGCTCACCGCAGCCACCTGCTGTATCTGCTTCCACGTGACTCCCGGCACGGGATCGAGATCGACACGCAGCTCATCGGGATGCTCAAGGTCTTCGGCGCGCACGGGATGAGGATGAAGCTCCAGGCACGCGAGATTGGCGAGCCATGCAAGCGAAGCTGCATCTCGCGGTACAACTTCCTCCGCGAGACGTCCGGAGGGAAAGCGCAGCTGCGCCACTTCGATCCAGTCCGGTCGGCTGGCTGGCGCGCGCTTTTGATAGAAGTGCTCGCCTTCGATGCCGTTGGGGTAACGCACGAGCATGTTGGGACGGCCACCCGCACCTCGAAGTGCTCCGTCCGCTACGGCGATGTAGTAGCGGGCGAGGTCGACCTTCGTGTGCTTCGGCTGCGGGAACAGCACTTTGGCCGGGTGCGAGATCGAGACTTCGCGTCCCCCTACTCTCAGGACCTCGGCCTCAGATGCTGGCTCTTCGGCGTGCGACGTGCCTCGCTTCGCTGCGCGACTGGGTTTCGTTGTCGGCATGGATGTCCTCGACGCGCTACCCAGGCGAAGGACAGCAGGAACTGTGCCGCCTTCCCCGCGCAGGTATCCGCGAGCTCCCCGGGGGTGCGCCAGCGCGCTCGCCGGTACCTGGCCGGCGTTCGCCGGTAAAGGAGCAAAGGCGCAGGTGCTTTTACGGGCCTGCCGCCGGTAGCCATCGGCTATTGGCCGGTAGCTTGCAGACTCGTGAAAAACGCTATGGGAGCATCGTTTCCAAGGAAGCACGCAGTGATTGCTTCCAGCCACCACACCAGAGAGGACAAGACCGTGCGTAACGTTGCTTTCTCGATCATGCTGAGTGCCCTGGCGCTGCTGCAGGTCGCAGTCGTGGCAGCAGAACTGTCTCCCAACCGTGTGGAGATCGCGCCCGCCGCGGAAAGCGAGTTCGGCGCACGGCAGGTGGCGGTCTCCAGCGAGACGGAAGACAACAAGTTCGTCACGCTCTGAGGAACGCGCGGCCTCCCGAGGGGGAGAAACGCGAAGTGAGAATGAGGTCGTCGGGCGGCCGCTGCCCGACGACCCGGTCAAAATAACGGTGAAGCTGCGCGGTCTCTGCCGGACTTCGCCCTTGCTTTGGTCCAATCGACCCCGCTGAGCAGCCGTGCTGTGATGCTGGGCACCTGTCACAGACTCGCGAGCGCCTTCCCGCCGTGGGACACTGAGTACTTCACGCGCCCGCGCGCGCGACCTCCGGCACGAGGAACAGCCCATGCGCACGTTCAGCAAAGATCCCGCCGTCGTCTCCCAGCTTTCGCCGGATCAATATCGCGTCACCCAGCAGGGCGCCACCGAAATGCCGGGCACGGGGGAGTATCTGCACAATGAGGAGCCGGGGATTTACGTCGACGTCGTGTCGGGCGAGCCCCTGTTCGCCTCGGCCGACAAGTACGACTCGGGATCCGGCTGGCCCAGCTTCACCAAGCCGATCGAGCCCGCGAACGTCAACGAAGTCAGGGACACGAGCCACGGCATGATCCGAACGGAAGTCCGTTCGGTACATGGCGATAGTCACCTCGGGCACGTTTTCGACGACGGGCCCGAAGAAGGCGGCGGGCTGCGCTACTGTATCAATTCCGCTTCACTGCGATTCATTCATCGGGATGAGATGGAAGCCGAAGGGTACGGCGCCTATCTGGATCAGGTCGAAGACCGGCGCAGGCCAGAATCGAGGTCCTGACCCGCGCCGGGCGAACCGCCCTCTGGTTCTAGTTGCGCCGTCTCCGAGCCAACTCCTCGTCCGTGACGCCGAGCTGCGCTTCCTCCGCCTGATCGAGCCCACCCCCCAGCCCTGCTTCCTGGGCCTCGACGATGCGATCCGGAGCGATATCGGCGGAAGCTTGTCCCGCCGCGTCGCCATCGGCAGCGAGCCCCTCACCTGTACCCGAACGATCGCTCGTGCCGTCGTCGGACTCTTCGAGAGAATCCTGGGGCGCCGCCCCGCGGTTCTCGCTCGCACGGTGATCGAGCCCCACCGCTTCGTCGTCTCCCGGGATTCCGGGCCCGATCAGGTCCGATCCGCTGTCCGAGGTGTCGCTCGGCCCGATGGATTCGAACTCGCGCCCTTCGTGGGTCGCACGCGCCGGCGGATGGGACGCCTTGCCGGTCTGCGCAGTCTCGCGATTGGCCATGTCGTGTCCTCAGCTACCGATTCTGGTACTGGTTCCGCAAATCGCGCACGCGATCGTGATTGGACAGCGCGCCCTGATACTGGCGCTCCACCAGCTGGCGCAAGCCGTCCGGCAGGTTGGTCTTCAACGCCGCGGCGTACCTGGCCTTTGCGAAATCCTCGCCGCGTTCCACTTCCTCAAGAATCGCCTTGTCATCGCGCGAAGTGGCGGCGGTCTTCAAATTGACCCAGCCGCGATGAACGGCGCCCGACACGCTTCCACTTTCATCCGGATTGCCTCCCAGCGCGCGAACCTGCTCCTGAAGCTCCCGCGCAGCTTCCCGACAGGACTGCTCGCCCTCGCGGAAGAGACTCACGAGACCGGGATCCTTCGCATCCTTCGCTGCCAGCGCGAATCCTTTCTCACCATCCTTCGAAGTTTCGATAAGGTCGTTCAGCGTGGAGATGACGTCGCTCTGGGCACTGCGTCCGAGCCCATCGTCGCTCGCGAGACTGCGTACTTTGTTTCCTCCATCTGCTCCGGAGGCAGACGTCGAGCTCGTGACTGCGGGCGGGGGCGTGTTCATGTTGGCCATGTAGATCTCCTGCTGTGTGTTTCGAACGTGCGACACCGTATCTCGCAAGGGAATACATGGCTGTAGGAGTACGCCGCGAACGCAGGTCCGCGCATCCGACGGTTCTGACTGGCGTCCTGGCTCACGCTTCGCGCGGTCAGTTTGACGAGAGTGGCGTGTCGCGCGCTTCTGCAGGGTGTATCGCAAGGCACGCCACATGCTGACGCCGGGGCGTCGAGAGGAAGGAGACCTGCATGGCCAAGCCCACGACACCCGATCGGAGCCAGATCCCCGCCCGCGAGGGCCATCAGTGGGATACGGTGGACGAGCCCATCACGATGGACCAACAGTCCTACCTGGAAACCCTGCTCCGCGAGGCCGGTGAGGACATTCCAGAGGATCTCTCGGACCTCACGAAGGCGGAAGCGGCGTTGGAAATCGAAGAGCTGGAGCGCCGGACGGGCCGGACCCCGCCTTATCCGACGCCGACTGGCTCACCTGGGTCCGACCACTAGCTCACCCGGGTCTTTCCGAACCTCCCGGCGAGCGTCCTGGCGGCTTCTGACCGAACCGCACGGCCGCTCGTGCGCGTGCACGCTCAGCCTCCACCTCCCTGTTCCTCGGATCCGCAAGCGTGATCAGCGATGCGAGCAGCACACTCGCGGCGGCGGACACTTCGTCCACCGCCCGATCGAACGCCGCCTGATTCGCCTTGGACGGCGTGTTGAACCCGCTCAGCTTGCGCACGAACTGCAGCGACGCAGCCCGAATTTCCTCTTCAGTCGCAGGCGGCTCGAAATTGAAGAGGGTCTTGATGTTCCGGCACATGGGTCCTC
>Ga0182742_1001833_pt1 | contig 25592 bp, 20 predicted proteins | sample eDN5th37CBELigMG_FD_128880 | JGI IMG/M metagenome (GOLD analysis project Ga0182742, IMG submission 128880) | Enriched Miracle-Growth compost microbial communities from Emeryville, California, USA - eDNA 5th pass 37_C BE-Lig MG (version 2)... ...
CGAAGGCGAGCTTTTCGTTGTCGCCGCCGAGCCCCGCGTTGAGCCGTGCGGCGTCCTCCGCGACGGGCGTCTCGATCTCCTGGAAGCCGTGCGCACGGTACGAGGCACGGATCGTCTGCAGGATCGCCTCACGGCGCGCCTTCTCGGCGGGCAGGAAGTCGCGCATTCCTCGCGGAGGATTCACCGGCTGGGCCACCCGTCGATTCTGCCATCGCCGGAGCGCGAGCACGCCGCGATCAGCCAGTGGCGGCCTCGGCGGCACGAATGCGGGACTCGAGTCCGCGGATCGCCGCACGCAGCGCGCGCTCCGGGTCGAGACCGGCCTCGCGGGCCCCGGCGACGAGCGCGAGGAGCTCCGCTCCGAGCTCAGCCTCCCCGACGGGCACGGGCGCCGGCTCGACCGTCACATCGACGCGCGCCGCCTTGCCGAGGAGCTTGTCGGCGAGCGCGAGCGCGGGCATCCCGATCGGCACCCCGTCGAGCACGGAGTCCCGGCTCGGCTTCTCGCTCGCTTTGAGCTCGTCCCACATCGCCGTCACAGCGTCGGGGGTATCCGCGACGGTGTCGCCGAAGACATGGGGATGCCGATGCACCATCTTGTCGCGCATGCGTCGCGCGACGTCCTCGATCGTGAACCGCCCCGCCTCCGCCGCGATGTCTGCGTGGAAGACCACCTGGTACAGCACGTCGCCGAGCTCCTCGATGAGCTCCGCGTCGTCGCCGGCCTCGATCGCCTCGATGAGCTCGTGCGTCTCCTCCACGAGATAGCGCACGAGCGAGGAATGCGTCTGCTCGCGATCCCAGGCGCACCCGCCCGGCGCGCGGAGCCGCTCCGCGACAGCGATGAGTTGCTCGAGCTCGGGGTGGGGTCGCGGGGCGGGCAGCTCGTTCATGGCGGCTAGTCTCGCATCCCCGCGACGGGGCGGGCTCGGGCCAGGCGACGCCCGCGCCGCAGCCTGCCGGACCCGCGCGCATCGCCGGGAGGGTGTGCGGAGTGAAGGACGTTCGGGGCAGCGAGGTGCATAGTGCACGCGTCGTGTCCAAACTTCCTTCATGACGGACAGCGTGCCGGACGCTACCCCGCCGGCCCGATGACCGTCACCTGCTCCTCGGCGACCTGTGCCTCAGTCGCCCGCCGACCCGGCAGACCGAAGGCCCCGAGGAGGATGAGGACGGCGATGACGACGACACCGATGAAGACGCCCCGGGTCGCGGCGATCATCGCTGCGGGGTCGGTCTCGTCGCCGCCGTGCTGGGCGATGATCGTGATCGACACCGCGGCGAGGACCGCCGTGCCGACGGCCTGCCCGATCGTGCGGCAGAAGATGACGATGCCGCTGACGACGCCGCGCTGCGACCACGCGACCGACGACTGCGAGGCGATGAGACTCGGCATCGCGGTCCAGCCGAAGCCGGTCCCGAGGACGAATGCGAGGGCCGCGACGAGCCAGGCCGAGGGCCACTGCACGACCGCGACGGCGGCCGTGGCGGCCGCGACGAGGATCGAGCCGCCGAGCACCCCGGTGGCGCGGAACCCGAAGCGCAGGTACAGCCGCCCCGAGACCATGACCGCGAGCGGCCAACCGATCGTGAAGGCGCCGACCGCGGCACCCGCGGCGATCGGCGTCACCCCCGCGCCGACCTGGAGGTAGAGCGGGATGAACGGGCCCATCGCGCCGATGCCCATGCCGATCGCGATATTCATGACGACGCCGCTGGACATGAGGCGGCTCCGGAACAGCCCGAGCGGGATGATCGGCTCCGCGGCACGCAACTCCGCGACGAGGAAGGCCACGCCGACCAGGAGCCCGAGGCCGAACACGCCGAAACTCCACGGCGAGAGCCAGTCCCAGGTGTTGCCGCCCTCGAGGAGCCCGAGGATGATGAGGCCGGTCGAGGCGGTGATGAGCACGGCGCCGAGGTAGTCGATCCGGTGCGGGCGGCGCTCAAGCCGCTCATGGTACTTGCGCCACAGGACGAGCATCGCGGCGATGCCGAGCGGGACATTGACGAGAAAGACGAGGCGCCAGAGCCCGAACTGCGCGAATGCCCCGCCGATGAGCGGGCCCCCGACGCTCGCGAGCGCCCACATCGACGAGGTGTAGGCCTGCGCCTTCGCGCGCTCGGCGATCGTGTAGATGTCGCCGAGGATCGTCATCGCGACGGGCTGGATCGCGCCCGCGCCGATGCCCTGGATGGCGCGGAAGACGATGAGCGTCGGCATATCCCACGCCCCCGAGCACAGCGCCGATCCGACCACGAAGATGCCGATGCCGACGAGCATGACCGGCTTGCGCCCGAGTGTGTCGGCGAGCTTCGAGTACACCGGCACCGTGACCGCGCTCGCGAGCACGTAGATCGAGAACAGCCACGGGTATTGCGCGAAGCCGCCGAGGTCCTCGACGATCGTCGGCACCGCGGTCGACAGCACCGTCACGTCGAGCGCGGCGAGCCCCGTCGACAGCATGACGGCGAGCAGGATCGGGCCGCGCGACGAGCGCAGGCCGACATCCGCGAACCGGATCTGCGGCGCGGTCACGCGAGCATCGCATTCATCCCGCGCCACCGATCTGCGAGGCGAACATCTTGTAGAACTCGCCACGCGCCGCGATGAGCTCCGCCGCGGTGCCCGTCTCGACGATGCGCCCGTCCTTGAGCATGTGGATGACGTCGGCGCGCTCGATCGTCGTCAGTCGGTGGCTGATGATGATGAGCGTCTGGCGCTCGTCGGCGAAGAGGTGGTTGAAGATCCGCGACTCCGCGAGCGCATCGATCGCACTCGTGGGCTCGTCGAGGATGACGATGGGGGCGTCGCGGTAGAAGTTGCGGGCGAGCGCCATGCGCTGCCACTGGCCGCCCGAGAGGTCGACGCCGGTCGTGCCGTCCGCGTGCGCCATCCACGGGTGGATGTAGCTGTCGGCGCCGAACGGCAGCCCGTCGAGGATGGACTGCGCCTCCGCCTTGTCGACGGCCGCCTGGAATCGTGCCTCGTCGTACTCCTGGCTGACATCGCCGAACCGGATATTGTCCCTGGCCGTCGCAAAGGTGTAGGCGAGGTAGTCCTGCTGCAGCACCGCGAGCTGCTCGTGCCAGGATTCGGTCGAGATCTCGCGGAGGTCGACGCCGTCGAGTCGGACGCTCCCGCTCGTCGGCGGGTACAGGCCGGACACGAGCTTGATGAGCGTCGACTTGCCCGCGCCGTTCTCGCCGACGATCGCGACGCGCTGGCCGCGAGGAATGCGCAGCTGGATATCCTGCAACACCTCGCGCTCCGCATTCGGGTAGCGAAATGCGACGTCGACGAGCTCGATGACCTCCGGCGGACCGTCGAGCACCCGGCCCTCCCCCCGCCAGGTCGGGAAGTCCATGAAGCGCTGGTAGTCGCCGAGATTGCCGAGTTGCTCGTCGAGCGCGGCGACCTCCGAGACGAAGCTGTTCATCGCACCGAGGGCGCGAGAGACGATCTGCTGCACGAAGAGGAACTGCCCGACGGGCTGCGCGTGCGCGATGATCTGGAACGTGATCCACAGGAGCGAGCCGATCTCGGCGAGAAGCTCGATGAAGTCGGCGAGGAGCCGCCACGGCAGGTAGCGGCGCTCAAAGAGGATGCGCTGCTTCTCGTCGAGGTCGCGCAGCTGCTGGCGAAGGTCGAGCAAGTGGCGGACGATGCCGTACAGGCGCAGCTCCGCGATGTGCTCGGGCTGGAAGAGCGCGCGCTCGATCGTCGCCTTCGAACGACGGAACTCGATCGTCGAATTCCAGTGGCGGATCTGCGCGCGGCTCAGCCGGAACTGCAGCACGACCCCCGGGATGATCGCCGCGACGAGGATGAGCGCGAGCCACCAGCCGACCATCGACAGCGCGAGGACACTCGCCACGAGCGTGATGACCTGGCTGATCATCCGCGCCAGCGACTGGAAGGCCTGCACGTAGAACTGGCTGAAGCGCTGCGCGCGGTCGTAGACGTCGATTGACTCCTTGTCGTCGTAGCGCCAGAAGTCGAGGGAGAGGAATCGCTCGTACATCACGTCCGTGACATTCGCCTCGAGCGTGTAGCGCATCATGCGCTGCAGGTACTGGTCGAGCGAGCGCCAGGCCGTCAGCAGCAGGCCGAGGCTCGCGGTGATGATGACGTAGAGGATCGCGCGGCCGCCCGCGGTGGGGTCGCCCTCGTAGGCCTCGGCGAGCGCGGTCGTGGTCAGCGCGGCGAACCAGGTCGTGACGATCGGCAGGATCGCCGTGATGAGCGTACCGAGCAGCTGCAGGATGATGGTGCCGGGGGTGGCGCGCCAGGTGACGGCGGCGATGTCTTTCGCTGCCCGGAGATAGGCCCGTGGGCCGAGCCCGGACGCCTGGATCCGGCGACCACCGCGCATCCGGGCACCGCCGATGCTCCCCGGGTTACCCACGCGCCTCATCCTCGCGCACTTCCGGCGCCGGCAGGAGGGCGTCGAAGAGCTCCGAGACCCAGGCGATGAGGTCCGCGTCGGCGGGACGCTGCGCGGCGGTGCCGAGGACCGCGCGGCCGACCTCCGGCAGCGGCACGAGCACGACGCGCTGCGGCGCGACATACCGCGCCCCGCGGTAGAGCCGGGTGAGCCGCACCTGACGCGAGTCCGGCAGCTCGATCGGCGCGATGCGGAGCCGATCGGCCATGACGACGACCTCGCTCAGGCCGACGAGCTGCGCGCGACGACGCAGCCGCGACACCGCGATGAGGTGCTCGACCGGCTCCGGCAGGTCGCCGTAGCGGTCGACGAGTTCCTCGACGACCCGGTCGATCGCGTCGTCGGCCGACTGCGGCCCCGTCGCCGCGGAGAGCTTCTGGTAGGCCTCGAGCCGGAGCCGCTCGCTCGCGATGTAGTCCTCAGGGATGCGGGCGTCGACCGGCAGCTCGAGCCGCAGCTCGGTCTGCTCCGGCGTCGCCTCGCCCCGGAAGTCGGCGACTGCCTCCCCGATCATCCGGAGGTAGAGGTCGAAGCCGACGCCGGCGATGTGGCCGGACTGCTCGGCGCCGAGGATGTTGCCGGCACCGCGCAGCTCGAGGTCCTTCAGCGCGATCTGCATGCCGGCGCCCAGCTCGTTCGCCGCCGCGATCGTGCGCAGCCGCTCCTCGGCGTGCTCGGTGAGCGGTTTCTCCGGGTCGAACAGGAAGTACGCGTACGCCCGCTCCCGCCCGCGGCCCACCCGGCCGCGCAGCTGGTGGAGCTGGCTGAGCCCGTACTTGTCGGCGCGATCGATGATCAGCGTGTTCGCATTCGGGATATCCAGGCCCGTTTCGATGATCGTCGTCGCCACGAGGACGTCGGCGCGCCGCTCCCAGAAGTCGAGCATGACCCGCTCGAGCGCCTCCTCGCTGAGCTGGCCGTGCGCGACCGCGATCCGCGCCTCGGGCACGAGCTCGGCGAGCCGGGCGGCCGTCGACTGGATGGAGGCGACCCGGTTGTGCACGTAGAAGACCTGGCCCTCACGCAGCAGCTCCCGGTGGATCGCCGCGGCGACCTGCTGGTCCGAGCGCGGGCCGACGAAGGTGAGGATCGGGTGCCGGTCCTCGGGCGGCGTCGCGAGCGTCGACATCTCGCGGATCCCGGTCACCGCGAGCTCGAGCGTCCGCGGGATGGGGGTCGCGGTCATGGCGAGCACGTCGACGTTCGTCTTGAGCTGCTTGAGCGCGTCCTTGTGCTCGACGCCGAAGCGCTGCTCTTCGTCGATGATGACGAGGCCGAGGTCCTTGAATTCGATGCCCTTGCCGAGCAGCCGATGCGTGCCGATGACCATGTCGACCGTGCCGTCGGCGAGCCCTGCGATCGTCTCGCGGGATTCCTTGTCACTCTGGAAGCGGCTGAGCGAGCGCAGCTGGACGGGGAACCCGGCGAAGCGCTCCGCGAAGGTCTCCGAATGCTGTTTGACGAGCAGCGTCGTCGGCACGATCATCGCGACTTGCTTCCCGTCCTGGATCGCCTTGAATGCCGCGCGGACCGCGACCTCGGTCTTGCCGAACCCGACGTCGCCCGACAGCAGTCGGTCCATCGGGATCGGCCGCTCCATGTCGGCCTTCACCTCATCGATGGTGGTGAGCTGGTCTGGCGTCTCGGCGAAGGGGAAGGCATCCTCGAGCTCCGCCTGCCACGGGGTGTCGGTGGCGAAGGCGTGCCCCTTCGCCGCCATGCGTGCCGCGTAGAGCTTGACGAGTTCGACGGCGATGTCGCGTACAGCCTTGCGCGCCCGGCCCTTCGCGGCTGACCAGTCGCTGCCGCCCATCTTGGACAGGCTCGGCGCCTCGCCGCCGACGTAGCGAGTGAGCAGATCGAGCTGATCGGTCGGCACGTAGAGCCGGTCGCGGGGACCGCCACGCTTCGAGGGCGCATATTCGAGGACGAGGAATTCGCGGGTCGACTTCACCGCGCCGCGACCGCCCGTCGACACCTCCCGCTCGACGAGCTCGACGAACTGGCCGATGCCGTGCGTCTGGTGCACGACGTGGTCGCCGGCCTTGAGCTGGAGCGGGTCGACGACACCCCGGCGCCGGCTCGCGAGGCGGCGCGGGGCGCCCTGCCGGTACGCGGCGGCGCGGCCGAAGAACTCGGCCTCCGCGATGACCGCGATCTTCGCGGCCTTGAGTTCGAGACCCGCCTCGAGCTGCCCGCGGACCAGGTAGGCGACACCCGGCTCCGGGTCCGGCGGGAGGTCGTCCGCGTGCCGCGCGGCCAGCTCCCGCTCCCCGAGGAGCGCCGCGGCCCGGTCGAGGAGCCCGCCGCCCTCGGCGACGAGGGCGACCGCCCAGCCGTCGCGGAGCCGGTCCCCGACGTGGTCGATGGCGGCGTCGGCGTGCCCGGTGAAGACGGGGACCTGCCCGGCGGTCAGCCGCACCGTGTCGTCGTCACCGGCGTCGAAGGCGCTGACGGTCCACCACGCCCGGCCGCCGGAGCGTTCCCGGAGCTGCTGCACCGTCAAGAAGTCGCCCGCGCCGAGACGGTGCCGCAGGTCCGCCCCGAGGTCGATTGGCGCCTCACCGCCGGCGGTCGCCGCGGTCCACGCGGCGACGAGGAACTCCTGGTTCGTCTCGACGAGGTGGACCGCGCGGGTGGCGACCCGCTCGGGGCCGAGAATCGCGATGGCGCCATCCTCCGGCAGCAGTCGCGGCAGTGGCTCGAAGCCGTCGACGAGCGCGGGGGCGAGTGACTCCATGCCCTCGACCGGGATGCCCTCGGCGATCTTCGCGAGCATGCCGTCGAGCGCCGGGAACTCGCCGAGCATCTCCCTCGCGCGCTGCCGCACCGACTCGGTGATGAGGAACTCGCGTGCCGGCGGGAGCTCGATCGCGGCGCCGGGCTCGAGCGGCTCGTCGACGCTGCGCTGGTCGGCGACCCCGAAGCGGCGGGCCGTCTCGAGCTCATCCCCGAAGAACTCGAGGCGCAGGGGGTACTCGGCCTGCGGCGGGAAGACGTCGAGGATGCCGCCGCGCACCGCGAACTCGCCGCGGCGGGTGACGAGGTCGACTCGCGCGTACGCGAGGTCGATGAGCCCGGCAGTCAGCTCGGCGAGGTCATGGCCCCGCCCGCCGACCGCGAGGGTGAGCGGCTCGAGCTCGGCGATACCCGGCAGCAGCGGCTGCAGCGCGGCCCGCACGGCGGCGATGAGGACGAATGGCCGGGTGCGGTCGCCCTCGCGCCAGCGGCGCAGCGCCCGGAGCGCCGCGAGCCGCCGGCCGACGGTGTCAGCGGAGGGGCTGAGCCGCTCGTGCGGCAGGGTCTCCCAGGACGGCAGCTCCACAACCGTCGCCTCCGGGAGGTACGCGCGGAAGGCGTCGGCCGTGCTCTCGGCCTCACGGCTGGTCGCCACGACTGCCAGCAGCGCGCGGGGCCCGTCCGGGGTGCGCAGCAGCCGGGCGAGCAGGGGGATGCGCGCCCCGTCGACACAGGAGAAATCCGTGTCCGCATGGGGCGAGGACAGCACCGTCTCGAGGGCCGGGTCGGCCCCGAGGGCGGCAGGCACTCCCGTCAGACTCACCGCAGAAGTGTAGTCCGGCGTTCGCGCCGAAGGAGTACCGTGACGGTATGGACGGTTACGAGGTCCTCGAACTCGGCCCGCTCGATGAATGGCTGACGCGAGGCAAGCAGTTCGTCGACAAGCAGATGGATACTGACTTCATCGGCCTGAGTGTCAACGCGATGGCGCCGGGCGGCCAGTCCCCGTTCTGGCATCGCCACCTGGTGCTCGAGGAGATCTATCTCTTCCTCGAGGGGCAGGGTCGGATGGCGCTCGACGACGAGGTCATCGATGTCGGATGGGGCACCGCGGTCCGGGTGGGCCAGGGCGTCTGGCGGCACCTGCACGCGCTCACCGACTCCCCGAGTGAGCTCCGCTGGGTCTGCATCCGCGCGGGCGGGCAGCCGCTCGCCGAGTTGCGCGGGGACAGCGAGAAGGACGCCGAGCGCCCCACCCCATGGTGAGTCGACTCAGCCGCGCTGGTTGACGACGTTCTGCGCGGCGAGGAGGCCGTCGGCGGCGATGCGCTCGACCGCGTCGGCCGCGTCCTCGAGCAGGTTCGGCAGCGTCCGGCGCTCCTCGACGCCGAAATCGTGCAGCACATAATCAGCGGCGTCCTGTCGACCCGGTGGCCGCCCGATGCCGACCCGCACGCGGACGAAGTCCTGTGTCCCGAGGCGCGCGATGATGTCCCGGAGGCCGTTGTGGCCACCGTGCCCACCACCGGACTTGATCCGGACGGTGTCGTAGTCGAGGTCGAGATCGTCGTGGATGACGACGACCCGCGGCACCTCGATCTTGTAAAAGCGCGCGAGCTGCGCGACAGGCCCGCCTGACAGGTTCATGTACGTGCCGGGCTTGGTCAGCAGCAGCTTCGGCCCGCCGGGAGGTCGCCGCGCCTCGGCGACGACCGCGCCGGCCTTGTGCGACTTGAATCCCACCGCGGCGCGGGCCGCGAGCACGTCGACGACCATGTGGCCGACATTGTGCCGGTTGCTCGCGTACTGCGGCCCCGGGTTGCCGAGACCGACGACGAGCAGCTGATCGTCCACTTACTCCGCGGGGGCGTCCTCGGCAGCAGTCTCCTCGACCGGCGCCTCCGCGGCAGCGGTCTCCTCCGCCTCCGGCTCCGCCGTCACCGTCTTGTCGCTGACCGTGAGCATGAGCAGCTCGGGGTCGTCGAGCAGGATCGCACCCTCGGGGAGCGGCACGTCGGCCGCGGTGACGTGCGTACCGGCCTCGAACCCGGTGATGTCGATGATGACCCGCTCGGGGATCTTCGTGGCCTCGACGTCGAGGCGGAGCGTGACCGCGTCCTGCAGCACCGTGGTCGACGGCGCGGGGATGCCCTCGATGTGTGCCGGGACCTCGACGTGGACGCGCTCGCCCTTCTTGACGACGAGGAGGTCGATGTGCTCGATGATCTGGCGCACCGGGTCGCGCTGCACGTCCTTGACGAGCGCGAGCACCTCGTCGCTCTCGACCGTCAGCTCGAGGACCTGGTTCGCCTTGCGCAGCAGCAGTGTCACCTGGTGCCCGGGCAGCGTCACGTGGCGGGGCGCGGTGCCGTGCCCGTAGACGACCGCGGGGATCTTGCCCGCGGCGCGGATCCGGCGCGCGGCGCCCTTGCCGAAGGAGGCACGCGCCTCCGCTTGGATGCGGTTGCTCAGCTCAGCATTCATGACGTCGTCTCGCTCTCCTTGTCGATCACGGCGCGGGCCGATTGGCCGCGCCCTCGCCTTGGTCGGTCGCCGAGTCTACCAGTCGCTCACGGGGGATTTGACGGTCATGAATGGTGGGGTACCGCAGCCCAAGCATGCTCACGACGGCGATCGCCTGCGTCCCGAGCATGAGCCACAGCGCGGAGCTCCAGTCGCCGCTGACGCTGTGGAGCCAGCCGAAGCAGATCGGTCCGAGGGTCGCGACGCTGAAGCCGATCGCCTGGACGAAGCCGGCGAGCGCAACGGTCTCGCCCTCGTCCCTGGCGCGCTCCCCGAAGAGGATGAGGCTCACCTGCTGGAGGAATGGCCCGAGTCCGAGCAGGGCGACCCAGAGCACCGTCGCCGCCTCCGGAGCGAGGAGGAGGCCGAGCGTGCCGATCGCCTGGGTCGTAATGCCGGCGATCGTGAAGCCGATCGTCGCGTGGCGGAGCCAGCCGAAGACGACGGTCGCGACGTTGATGACGATGCCCATGAGGCCGTAGAAGGTGAGGAGCAGACCCGCCTCCTCGATCCCGACGCCCGAGCGCTCCTGGAGGATTTGCGGCAGCCAGGCGAAGAGCGCGTAGACGGAGAAGGTGCCCGTGCCCATGATCCCGGCGATGCCCCACGCGAGCGGTGAGCGCACCAGGACGGCGAGGGACGGCTTCGGACCGGGCGGTTCGAGCTCTTCGGGGGCGACCGCGCGACCGCGTCGGCGCTGCAGGGTGATCGCGACGGGCAGCCACGTGAGGATCGAGACGACGGCGAGCAGTGCCCAACTGCCGAGGGCCAGCCGCCAGCCGAGCTCGGCCGCGATCAGCTGGGTCACGCCGCTGCCCATCCCGACGCTCGTCGCATACATGGCACCCATAACCGCGGTCATGAGCGGGATGTGGCGGGGGAACCAGCGCTTGACGAGTCCCGGCAGGATGACATTGCCGATCCCGCATGCGGCGAGCCCGATGAAGCTCGCGGCGATGAGCATGGGGGCAGTGTCGGCGGCGGCGCGCAGCACGTGGCTGATCGCGAGGACGCCGAGTGCGAGGATGCCGCTCCAGTCGAGGCCGAGGCGCCGGATGAGCATGGGCGCGAGCAGCCCGAAGACGGCGAAGCACGCGGGGGCGATCGAGCCGAGCACGGACAGGTCGGCGACCGTGAGGTCGATGTCGACGGTGACCCAGTCGACGATCGGCGAGAGCGCCGAGATGAGGACGCGGAGATTGAGCGTCAGCATCGAAATGATGACGACCCCGACCACGACGAAGGGGAGGGAGCGACGCACCGATCAAGTCTGCCCCACGCATTCCTCCCTCTCTGACGCCGACGGGGCGCCGAGGTGTCGAGGGTGCGTGTCCGGCGGGACACCCTCGGCACCTCGGCGCACCCTCGGCGGGGGTCCTAGGCTGGTGAGCGTGACGCAGGCGAACATCGGTGTGGTCGGTCTTGCGGTGATGGGGTCCAACCTCGCCCGCAATCTCGCCTCGCGCGCCGGCAATACGGTCGCGGTGTACAACCGGACGGCCTCCCGCACCGAGGAGCTCGTCGCGGCGCATCCGGAGGCGGGGCTCCTGGCGACGACAAGCTATGCCGAGTTCGCGGCCGCGCTGTCGAAGCCGCGCACCGCGATCATCATGGTCAAGGCCGGCGCCCCGACCGACGCGGTCATTGACGCGCTCGTCGAGGTCTTCGAGCCGGGGGACATCATCGTCGACGGCGGGAACGCGCTGTTCACCGACACCATCCGGCGGGAAGCATCGGTGCGGGCGACCGGCATTCACTTCGTCGGCGCGGGCATCTCCGGCGGCGAGGAGGGCGCGCTCCTCGGCCCGAGCATCATGCCCGGCGGCACGACGGAGGCGTGGGCGACGCTCGGCCCCATTCTTCGCTCCATCGCCGCGGTCGCCGACGGCGAACCCTGCGTGACCCACGTGGGCACCGACGGTGCGGGGCACTTCGTCAAGATGGTGCACAACGGCATCGAATACGCCGACATGCAGCTCATCGCCGAGGCGGTCGACCTCATCCGGCGCCGCACCGGCAAGTCGCCGGCGGAGATCGCCGACGTCTTCGCCGAGTGGAATCGTGGTGAGCTCGAGAGCTACCTCATCGAGATCACCGCGGAGGTGCTGCGCCAGGTCGATGCCGCGACGGGCGAGCCGCTCGTCGACATGATCCTCGACCAGGCGGGCGCGAAGGGCACCGGCGCCTGGACCGTGCAGAACGCGGCCGACCTCGGCGTCCCGCTCGCGGGCATCGCCGAGGCGCTCTTCGCGCGCTCACTGTCCGCGCAGGCGACGCAGCGTGGCGCCGCCAAGGATCTGCCAGGAATGCGGGCCGCCGACGTCCCCCTGCTGCCGGCGGCACGCCACGCCGAGGCGATCGAGGACATCCGGCAGGCGCTGTACGCCTCGAAGATCGTTGCGTACTCGCAAGGCTTCGACCTCATCCGCGCCGGTGCGACGCAGTACGGCTGGGACATCGTGCTCGGCGATATGGCGAAGATCTGGCGGGCTGGCTGCATCATCCGCGCGCGATTCCTCGACCGGATCACCGAGGCATACGCCGCTGACGCGGACCTCCCCCTGCTGCTGGCGGCCCCCTACTTCCGCGAGGCGCTCGGGCGGACGGAGACGGCGTGGCGGCGCGTCGTGCGCCACGCATTCGACGCCGCCGTCCCGGTCCCCGCCTTCGCGGCGAGCCTCGCCTACTACGACGGCCTGCGCGCCGACCGGCTCCCCGCTGCGCTCGTGCAGGGACAGCGCGACTTCTTCGGCGCGCACACGTACCGGCGCACCGACCGCGAGGGCACCTTCCACACGCTGTGGTCGGGCGACCGCAGCGAAGTCGAGGCGGGCGACTCGCACTGAGGACGCGCGCTCGGCGCGGACGCTGGCGCCTCAGCCGGGTCAGATGCCGGTGACGAGCCGGATGCCCGCGCCGATCCTGCCGAGCAGATACGCCGGCACGCGTCCGACGGCATGCGGCTCAAGGTATTCGCGGCTCACGGGACCGACCCGTGTGACCAAGGCCACCGAGTCCCGGTCGAGTCCCGACGTCTCGGCCGGGATCAGCACGTTCCCCGGAAAGGACTCCTGCGCGACGTTCGAGGTCAGCGGGACGACGATGACTGTGCTGATCTCGGTCGCGAGCAGCCAGTTCTCCTGGAGGACGATCGCCGGGCGGATCTTCGCGGGCTCCGAGCCGCGCGGCCTGCCGAAGTCGGTCCAGACAACGTCGCCGTGATTGATCACCAGTCGGCACTGTCAACGAGTAACCGCTCGGACTCGGCGACGAAGACCCGGTCGGCCGCGGGCTGCCCGGCGCGCGCGAGTGCCGCGTTCGCAAGCGCCGTGAGCTCGGCCTCCCCCTCCGCTCGACCATCGGCGATGCTTGCAAGCTCGCGGCGATGCAAGGACTCCATGCGTCCCAGCACCTGCAGGAATCGGTAGCGCGCGACCTCAGGGGCCGTCGACACCTGCGAGCGCCATTCCGACATGAGCGCGGCCGCGGGCTGCTCTGCCTCGTCCGCGCGTAGTGTCGCGTACCTGACGAGGTAGACCATCATCAGGCCGGTCCAATCACCACCGCGCCACATGCCGGGCACTCGGCGTCGCTCCGGCCGAGTTACTCGCAGCATCGGGCGAGGTTGCGGCGGGCGACTCGCACTGGGTCGGCGACGCGCAGCCGATGTCTCGGCGGCCTCAGTCCTCCGACTCGAGCAGCCCGAGCCGCGCCTGGCGACGGAGGACCTTGCCAAGGATGTTGCGGGGGAGCTCGTCGATCGCGACGACGCGCTTCGGCACCTTGTACGGGGTGAGCCGCTCACGGGCCCAGGTGCGGATCGCCGACTCATCGAGCGTCGCGCCCTCGGCGAGCACCACGGCCGCGACGACCGCCTCCCCCGACGTCGCGTCGGGCAGGCCGACGACGGCGAGGTCCTGGATGGCGGGGTGATCGCGGAGCACGTTCTCCACCTCGCTCGGGCCGACGTTGAAGCCGCCGGTGATGATGAGCTCCTTGATCCGGTCGACGACCCGGATGAAGCCGTGCTCGTCCATGACCCCGATATCGCCGGTGCGGAACCAGTCGGCGCCACCGTCGTCGGCGGGGACGAACGTCTCGGCGGTCTCCTCTGGTTTGCCCCAGTAGCCCAAGTAGACCTGCGGACCTCGGCCGAGGATCTCGCCTGCCTCGCCGAAGGGCAGCTCGCGGGTCGGCTCCTCGGGATCGACGATGCGCACGTCGGTGGACGAGATCGGGACCCCGATCCAGCCGACGCGTCGCCGATCCGAGATCGGGTTCGCGATGAGCGCGGGTGAGGTCTCCGAGAGCCCATATGCCTCGACGAGCATGCCGCCGGTCAGCTCCTCCCAGGGGGCGGCGATGTCCAGCGGCAGCGGCATCGCACCCGAGACACCGAGCCCGATGCCCTGCAGCGAGACCCCGCGCTCCCGGGCTCGGGCAATGACCTTCTGGTAGATCGGCGGCGCCCCCGCAAAGAGGTCAGCCGGCTCCCGGCGCACCGCGTCGAGCACCATGTCGGGGTCGAAGCGCGGGAAGAGCACGAGCTTCGCGCCGATGCTCATCGCATAGGTGAGTCCGAGCGAGAGCCCATAGGCGTGGAACATCGGCATGACGCCGTAGACGACCGCACCCGGCGTCGACACCGTCGGGGTCCACGCGACGATCTGCTGCGCATTCGTGATGAGATTCGCATGGCTGAGCATCGCGCCTTTCGGCGCACCCGTCGTCCCGGAGGTGTAGAGCAGGAGCGCGACGTCCTCGGGGGCGGGCCCGGGCACCGCGGGGTCGATGGTCCCGCCGGCCAGGAGCTCGGGCCAGCCGATCGTGTCGGACACCGGCTCGGTCAGTGCCTCGCGCGACTCACGGGCTTTCGCGATCGGCAGCTTGAGGAGCAACCGCATCTTCATCGGCAGGGCCGCGACGAGGTCGACGTCGATGATCGTTGCCGGGCGCACGCCGTCGGGCAGCTGCTGGAGCGCGGGGACCACCTTGCGCCACGCGATCGCGACCTTCGCGCCGTGGTCACGGAAATTCCGTTCGAGCTCCGCTGCGGTGTACAGCGGGTTGTGCTCGACGACGATCGCGCCGAGGCGGAGGACCGCATAGAACGCGGCAATGTGCTGCGGGCAGTTCGGCAGGTTGATCGCGACTCGGTCACCCGGGCGGACACCGAGGCGGCGGAGCCCCTCCGCGGCGCGATCGATGTCCGACTGGAGCTCGCCGTACGTGGTCCGGCGACCGAAGAACTCGAGCGCCGGTGACGACTGGTGCTGCCGCACCGACTCGGCGAAGAACTCGTACAACGAGACCGCGACGGGCGGCACCTCGTGGGGGACGCCGGGCGCGTACTCGGCGACCCACGGCTTGGAGGATGACGACGTTGTCATGGCCCAAGGCTATGGGGTCCGGACGCGGATGGGGACCGCGCGATCGGGCCCGCTCACTCGCGCGCGAGCAGTGACTCGCGCATGTCCTTCCGCAGCACCTTGCCGATGAGTGAGCGTGGCAGCTCATCGACGACGACGAGGCGGCGCGGCACCTTGTACGCGGCAAGGACGCCGCGGGCGAACTCGCGGACTTCCTCCTCGTCGTAGGCCTGCCCGGGTTCGAGCACGACCGCGCCGACGACTCGCTCCCCCTGCGTCCCGTCCGGCAGGCCGACCACGGCGATGTCGGCGATCGCGGGGTGGCGACGGATCGCGTCCTCGACCTCACTCGGCGCGACATTGAACCCGCCGGTGATGATGAGCTCCTTGATCCGGTCGACGATGCGGATGAAGCCGTCCGCGTCCATCACCGCGATGTCGCCGGTGCGGAACCAGTCGGCGCCGCCGTCGGTGGCCGGGACGAAGACCTTCGCCGTCTCTTCCGGACGGTTGAAGTAGCCTTGGAAGACCTGCGGCCCGCGGGCGACCAGCTCGCCCTCCTGCCCGAGCGGGACCTCGACGGTCGGGTCGTCCCGGTCGATGATCCGGATCTCGGTCGACGGCAGCGGGAGACCGATCGTGCCGACACGGCGGTGATCCGCGACCGGGTTTGCGGTCAGCACGGGCGAGCACTCGCTCAGCCCGTAGCCCTCCACGAGGTACCCACCGGTGAGCGCCTCCCACGGCTCGACGACGTCCGATGGCAGCGGCATGGCACCTGAGATGCCGATGCGCGTCCCCCGGAGCGAGACGCCCTGCTCCTTCGCTGCCGCCATCGTTTTCGCGTAGATCGGCGGGACCGCAGGGAAGAGGGTCGCGGGGCGCCGCTTCAGCACTTTGAGGACGAGCTCCGGGTCGAACTTCGGGAACAGTACGAGCCGAGCGCTGATTGACATCGCGAGCGTCAGGCAGAGGGTGAGCCCGTAGGCGTGGAACATGGGGAGCACGGCATACACGGTGCGACCGTCGACCGGACCCGCGGTCACTTGCGGGATCCAGGCGCGCGCCTGTGCCGCATTCGCCAGGAGGTTGCGGTGAGTGAGGATCGCGGCCTTCGGGCTGCCCGTCGTACCGGTCGTGTACTGCAGCAGCGCGATGTCGTCGACCTGCGGCGTGGCGATGTCCGCGGCGATCCGGTCGGCCTTGACGACCTGGTCCCACGGGATCGTGTTCGTGACCGACGTCGTGAGGGCCGCACGAGACTCACGCGCCTTCGAGATCGGCAGCGCAAGCAGGAAGCGCATCTTGAGCGGCATCGCCCGGACGAGATTGACCGAGACGATGTGCGCCGGACGGACATCCTCCGGCAGGTCCTGCAGTGTCCCCACGACCTTGTCCCACGCGATCACGAACTTCGCGCCGTGGTCCTCGAACTGGTGACGCATCTCGCGGGGGGTGTAGAGCGGATTGTGCTCGATGACGCGGGCGCCCAGGCGCAGCGCCGCATAGAACGCGATGATGTGCTGCGGGCAGTTCGGCAGGATGATCGCGACGTGGTCGCCCGCCTTCACGCCGAGCTGGCGCAGCGACCCCGCGGCCCGATCAATGAGCTCGACCAGCTCGCGGTAGCTCGTCTCCGCGCCGAAGAACTCGAGCGCGACCGCCTCCGGATGGGCTGTCGCGGAGGCGGTGACCAGGTCGAGCAGCGTCCCGGTGGGCTCCGGGATCTCGTGCGGCACGCCCTCGGCGTAGCTCGTCAGCCAGGGCTTCGTCGTCGGCATGCCCTCAGCCTATGCCGCGGGTGTCGCGCGCCCCCGATCGCGGGCATCAGCAACCGCGCTCCAGCATTCCGTCCTGGCTCAGGCGGCGCCGTCAAACATCGAGGTGACGGAGCCGTCATCGAAGATCGCGCGGATCGCCCGGCCGATGAGCGGCGCGATCGGCAGCACCGTGAGCCGGTCCCAGCGCTCCTCGTCCGGCACGGGCAGCGTGTCGGTGACGACGACCTCGTCGATGCACTCCGACTGGAGCCGCTCGACGGCGGGACCGGAGAAGATCGCGTGGGTCGCGGCGACGATGACGCCCTTCGCCCCGTTCTTCTTGAGCGCTTCGGCCGCCTTGACGATGGTGCCGCCCGTGTCGATCATGTCGTCGACGATGAGGCAGAGCCGCCCCTTGACCTCGCCGACGATCTCGTGGACGGAGACCTCGTTGGCCTTGCGCGGGTCGCGGCGCTTGTGGATGATCGCCAGCGGCGCGCCGAGCTTGTCGCTCCACACGTCGGCGACGCGCACCCGCCCCATGTCCGGTGAGACGATCGTGAGGTCGGGCCCGCGAAACTGCTCGAAATACTCGAGCAGCACGGGCATGGCGAAGAGGTGGTCGACGGGACCGTCGAAGAAGCCCTGGATCTGCGCGGCGTGCAGATCGATCGACATGATCCGGTCCGCACCGGCCGTCTGGAACAGGTCGGCGACGAGCCGCGCCGAGATCGGTTCGCGGCCACGACCCTTCTTGTCCTGCCGGGCATACGGGAAGAATGGGGCGATGACGGTGATGCGCTTCGCCGAGGCGCGCTTTGCCGCATCGATCATGATGAGCTGCTCCATGAGCCACTCGTTGATCGGGTTGCAGTGCGACTGCAGAATGAAGACATCGGAGCCGCGGAGGCTCTCGGTGTAGCGCGCGTAGATCTCGCCGTTCGCGAAGGTCCTCAGCTCGGTCTCGACAAGTTCGGTGCCGAGCGATGCAGCGACCTGCTCCGCGAGTTCGGGGTGCGCGCGACCGCTCACCAGGACGAGCCGTTTGATGTTCTCCACTTTGATCGCGGACACGGACTCCCTCTCCACTGCGGCCAGACCACGAGTCTAGCGATCCTCGCGCGCCACCCAACCGTCGCTCAGCCGATCGCGATGAGCCGGTCGAGGGCGTCCCAGAGCTTCGCCGTGAGGCTGCGGTCAGCGACGACCTCGCGCCGCTCCTCTCCGGCCACATCGGGCAGGTCCGAGATGATGCCGTCGACCGGCTCCCGCAGGTAGGTGCGCATCGCGGCGGGTTCGTTGACGGTCCAGACCAGGATGCCCTTGCCCGCATCCCAGGCCGCGTTGCGCAGGTCGGCGGTGTAGGACCATTCCTCGACGACGACGAACTGCGCGGGTGTCTCCGGCAGACCGCCGACGTTGACGGAGACGATGTAGCCGACCGTGAGCCAGGGCCGCATCGCGAGCTGGTCGGCGACGACGTCGGCGGACAGCGAGTGGTACAGGCTCGACTCGGTCACGCCCTCCTCGTCGAGGATCGCGAAGAATCGCTCGAGGTAGTCGTCGGTCTCCTTGCCGCTCGGCTTGATCTCGATGAGCAGGTCCTGACCGAGCTCGTGCGCACGGCGCACGAACTCGCGCAGCGACGGGATGGGGGCCTCGAACCCGTCAGCGGTGACCGTCATCGAGGTGAGCTCCGCGAGCGTGAGATCGGCGGTGTCTCGCGGGTCGCCGGCGAGCCGCGCGAGGTTGAAGTCGTGCATGACGACCCAGTCGCCGTCCGCGGTCTGGATGGTGTCGAACTCGACGAGGTCGGCCCCCTGTGCGTGCGCGGCCTCGAGCGCGGGGATCGTGTTCTCCACCGCGACCCGGGGGGCGCCGCGGTGGGCGACGATCATCGTCTCGGCATCGTCGAGCCGGTCGAGGTGCGGGTAGATCTGCAGGGCGAGGAGCACGGCACTGACGAGCGCACCGATGGGTGCCCCGATGCCGAGGACGCGGCGCAGCGTGCGTGGCGTGACCGCCACGGCCGGGATGTCGGCGGTCGCGTGGCCCGTCCTGGCGACGAGACGCGCGAAGACGTGCGACTGCAGCGCGACGGCGAGGCCGGTGAGGAAGAAGACGAGCACCTGCAGCGCCCCCCACACGCCCGCGCCCACGCCGACGGCGACGTCCGGGTCTGCGCCGAGTTGCTCGGTGAGGTCGGCCAGCGCGGTGACGCCGAGCCCGAGGCCGCCGAGCACCAGCGCAGCAACCCCGACCGGCACGAGCACCCCGAGCAGGAGCAGGATGAGTCGCCACGGCACCCAGCCGGTCGCGCGCCAGCTCGCGGCCATCGCCTGCGGCGCGCTGAGGCCGGCGATCGCCATGAAGGGGATGGTGAGCAGCAGACGCAGTGCGAGGTACCAGAGCACGAGCAGGGCCGCCGCGTAGACGAGGGCACCCGTCGGCGTCTTGCTCAACTCGCCGCTGACGAAGTTCGGCACCATGATCCAGCTCGTGAAGACCGTGCCGAGCGCGGCCCCGCCGAGCGGCGCGAGGAGGAATGCGTAGGGGACGAGCAGCAGCGAGGAGGGACGCAGCAGGTGCCGCAGCCGTCCCCGGATCCCGCGCAGCAGCGCCCCTGCATGCGGCAGCGCGCCGTCCGCGTCGGCCTGCTGCGTCGCGGCCGCGAGCAGAAATGCGGTCGCCTGTGTGAAGAGGGCGACGAGCCCGACCACGATGAGGAGTGCGAAGAGCAGGGCGCCGGCGGGCGTCGCGAAGAACCGTGCCGCGGTGTCGAGGCTGAGGCTCGTCACGTGGGCGGTGCGCAGTGCTGCACCGAACAGCGCCTGGAGCCCGGGCACCGCGATGAGCACGACGATCCCCTGCAGGACGGCGATGATGGCGAGCCAGCCGCCGAGGCGACCGAAGGTCAGTCGGTACGCGCTGCCAAGCGCCTCCCCCACCCGTACCTTGACGACCCCCCGCTTATGCATCCCCGGCGCCCCCGGCTCGCTGGTACGGCGGCACCCAGTCCGCGATGTTCTTCTGCGAGGCCGCCGTGATGGCGAGCGCACCCGGCGGGACGTCTCGCCGGATGACGGCCCCCGCGCCGACGGTCGCGTCGTCGCCGACTTCGACCGGGGCGACGAATGCGTTGTGCACGCCCGTGTGGACCCGATCGCCGATCCGGGTGCGGTGCTTGTGCTTGCCGTCGTAGTTGGCGGTGATGGCACCGGCCCCGATGTTGGTGCCCTCGCCGATCTCGGCGTCGCCGATGTACGAGAGGTGCGGCACCTTCGAGCCCACACCGATCGTCGAGTTCTTCACCTCGACATAGGTGCCGATCTTGCCGCCTTCGCCGAGTACCGCGCCCGGCCGCAGATAGGCGAAGGGCCCCACCGTCGCGCCAGCGCCAATGACCGCGAGCGTCGCATCAGTCCGCGAGACTCTCGCGCCGTCACCGATCTCCGTGTCGGTGATCGTCGTGTCCGGGCCGATCACGGCGCCCGCCCCGATCGTCGTCGCGCCGCGCAGCTGCGTGTCCGGCAGGATCTCGGTGTCCTGGCCGATCGTCACCTCGACGTCGATCCACGTCGTCGCCGGGTCGCGCACCGTCACCCCGGCGAGCTGATGCGCGCGGACGATTCGCGCATTCATGATCCGCTCCGCCTCCGCGAGCTGGCTCCGGTCGTTGACGCCGAGGAGGACCGTCGTGTCGCGGTGCTCGTGCGCGAGGATGCGGGCGCCGTCGCGGCGGAGGATGCCGATGACGTCGGTGAGGTATTTCTCGCCCTGCGCATTCGTCGTCCCGACGCGCGCGAGCGCGGCACGCAGCGCCCCGGCGCGGAACGCGTACGTCCCGGAGTTGACCTCGTCGACCGCCGCCTCCTCCGCGGTCGCGTCCGCCTGCTCGACGATGCGGTCGACGCCGGAGCCGTCGCCCGAGCGCAGCACCCGACCGTACCCGCTCGGGTCAGCGAGCCGCGCGGTGAGCAGTGAGGCCGCGTGGTCGGCGCGCCGGTGATCATCGAGGAGTTCCTGGATCGTGGCCGCGTCCACCAGCGGGACATCGCCGGAGAGCACCACGACATCACCATCAAAGTCGCCCGGGACCGCCGCGAGCGCGAGCTCGACGGCGCGACCGGTACCGGGCACCTCGTCCTGGTCGACGAGGCGGAGACCCGGCACGAGGTCCTCGACCGCGGCGGCGACCCGGTCCCGCTCGTGCCGCACCACGAGGATCGTGTGCTCGGGGGCGAGGTCCCGGGCGGTGTGGAGGACGTGCCCGATGAGGCTGCGACCGGAGATTGTGTGGAGCACCTTCGGCGTCGCGGACTTCATCCGCGTGCCTTGGCCTGCGGCGAGGACGATGACGGCGAGTCGGCGTGCGCTCATGCGAATCATTCTGCCGGGTCTGCGAGAATTGTCCGGCGACCCGGCGGCAGCAGGCAGGAATGCGTGTGCTCGGTCTGGGCGTTCCGCCTTGGTGTAATGGCAGCACGACAGCCTTTGGAGCTGTGAGGTCCAGGTTCGAGCCCTGGGGGCGGAGCCGCGGCGAGACGACTGCGGCGCATCGCCAATTGACGATGCGCCGCAGTGCGTTGAGATCCGGGCTATGCGGCCGCGCGCTTCCGGCGCAACTGCATGGCGAGCACGAATGCGAGGCCCGCGACGAGCAGCGTGCCACCGAGCGCCAGCGGTCCAGCCGTGTCAGCCCCCGTCGCGGGGAGTGCCGCTGCGTCCGCGGTGACCGTGAAGGTCGTGCTCGTGTAGACGAGGGACGTGAGCCCTTCTGCTGCGACGGTGTAGGTCTCACCCGCCGCGACGGTCAACGTGCTTGGCACCGCCACCGTGACCACACCGCTGGCGTCGGCCGGGACGGTCGCGATGAGTCCGCCACTGCTCGAGCTCGCAAAGCTGATGTCGACATCCTCATTCGGGACAAACCCGGTGAAGGTCGCCGTGACACCCGAGGTCGCGAACTCCGACACCGTCAGCGAAGTCGGGCTCACCGTCGCCGTCGGAGCGGCCGGGAGGAACCAGTACGTGTCCCCGGCCCACTCGAGCGAGATCACCGTGGCGGAGTCGCCGTCCACGACGTTGAAGCCGAACGCGAGGACCTGGTAGTCGGGGTCCATCACGGCGACGAGGTCGGCCAGGGGTGCGGAGTCACCCGCGTCATAGCCGCCTGCACCGGCACCGCCACCGATGGCCCAGCTGGTGTACCAGGTGTCGCTGGCAATGCCAGCGGCGTCGGCGTAGAGCGTCGTGTATCCCGGAGCGCCAGGGCCAGTGCTCGGTGTGGTGAACACCGGAATCTGGAACGAGGCGGCGCCGCTGGCGAGGGTGATGCCGGGGTCGGCAAACCCCGGAGCGGACGGGTCGAGACCGGTGCCAGCGGGCCACGTGCCTTCGATGCCGTTGAGCACCTGGATCGCTCCGGTCACCTCAAGGCCGGAGAGGCCCGACACATAGGCGCCACCCGGTGTCGCGACGTTCCCCTGGAACCAGCCTGCCGGGTAGGGGTTCGTCTCGGGCGCGGTCAGCTGCGAGTCATCGACGTAGTTGTCCGCCGCCGAGGCCGGAGCTGCAATGAGTATGGTGGACGCGCCGACCAGGAGCGCAGTGGCTCCGGCCGCGATGAGCTTGCGAGGGTTGATCCCCATGTCGTGGCTTCCTTCTGTGGGGCGTCGGGCACAGAGATGACGCGGGCCCCCGGCCGTGTCTACTCAAGCAAACTACCCCCGCTCCCCGCATTCGTACAAGCGCGGGTGCCCGCTCAGTTCACCAGTCGCGCGCCCGGCACCGGCCCGTGGGCGCGCAGCACGGTGTGCCCCGCAGCGGAGAGGACCACCTGCAGCGCGATCGCCGAGTCGGCATCCGCGGCGAGGAATGCGAGGGTCGGCCCCGACCCGGAGACGATGCCGGCGAATGCGCCGCTGCGCTCGCCGAGCTCGAGGATGTCGGCGAGGTCGGGGGCGAGCCGCAGGGCGACGGCCTGCAGGTCGTTCGTCATGGCGGCGGCAAGCATGGCCGGGTCACCCGCGCGCAGCGCCTGCAGCACCTCGATGTCGACCTCCGGCGCGGACCGTGGCGGGGCGATATCGAGGTGATGCCGTTCCCGGTGCTCGTCGAGCCCCGCGTAGACCTCCGGGGTCGACAGGCCAAAGTCTGCGACGACGAGCACCCATTCGAAGGTGCCGGTCGCGAGCGCCGGCGACAGCCGCTCACCACGCCCCGTACCGATCGCTGTCCCGCCGAGCAGCGCAAAGGGCACGTCGCTGCCGAGCTCCGCCGCAAGCTCGAGGAGCTCGTCCCGGTGCACCCCGGTCTCCCAGAGCGCATCGCAGGCGACGAGCGCCGCGGCCGCGTCCGCCGAGCCACCGCCCATGCCGCCCGTCACCGGGATGCGCTTGTGCACGCGCAGGCTCGCGCCGCCCTCATACCCCGTCCGAGCCGCGAGGAGTCGGGCCGCCCGCACCGCGAGGTTGCTGCCGTCGGTGGGCACCCGGCTCAGGTCGACGCTGCCGTCGACCTCGATCGAGAATCCGGGCGCGTGGGAGGCCCACAGGTCGTCGTAGAGCGAGACCGCCTGGTAGGCGATGGCGACATCGTGGTACCCGTCGTCCTGCAGGAGTCCCACCCGTAGGGCGAGATTGAGCTTCCCGGGTGCGCGGGCGTGCACGGCGCCGGGGGCGGGCGTCGCGACCATGCGCTAACCCTAGACGCCGCGACTGGGGTGCCGGTGCGGCCGCGCACATCCGGCGGGGTCAGTGATCGGACGCGCCCCGCATTCGTGCCGCCCGCGCGATCGCGAGGAACTCGGTGACGGTCAGCGCCTCCCCCCGCGCCGTCGGATCGACACCGGCCGCCTGCATCACGGTGGCCGCGTCCGGGCCGAGCACGTCGTGGAGGGACTGGCGGAGCATCTTGCGGCGCTGGCCGAATGCGGCGTCCACGAGGCGGAAGGTCGCGAGCCGCTCCGCCTCGTCACCCGGCTGCGGGCGCCGATCGAGCCGGACGAGGACGGAGTCGACGTTCGGCACCGGCCAGAAGACCTGGCGGCTCACCGTGCCGGCGACCCGCACCTCGGCATACCAGGCGGCCTTCGCGCTCGGGGCGCCGTACACTTTCGAGCCCGGCGCCGCGGCGAGCCGGTGCCCGACCTCGGCCTGCACCATGACGAGCGCGCGCGCCAGGGACGGGAACCGCTCGAGGAAGTGGAGCAGCACCGGCACGCTGACGTTGTACGGGAGGTTCGCGACGAGGGCGACCGGCGGGCGGCCGTCCGGCACCGGGGGGAGGGCGTCGACCGTGAGAGCGTCGGCATGGAGGATTCGGAGTGAATGCGGGGGGACGGCGGGCGAGACGGGGTCGCGCTCGAGGGTGAAGCCTTGCGCGGCGGCAGTGGCCGGGAGCAGCTCGGCGAGCCGCCCGTCGAGCTCGATCGCGACGACGCTCGCCCCCGCCTCGAGCAGCCCAAGCGTGAGGCTGCCGAGTCCCGGCCCGATCTCGACGACGTGCTCGCCCGGGGTCACGTCCGCGGCCGCGACGATCCGGCGCACCGTGTTGGGGTCGTGCACGAAGTTCTGCCCGAGCTTCTTCGTCGGGGTCAGGTCCAGCTGCGCGGCGAGCTCGCGGATGCGGGCGGGACCGAGCAGTGTGGGCATGGTGCGAGCGTAGTGCGCGGGCGCGGCGGCGGCGTGGGGCCGGCTTACGCCCAGCTGCCGTAGGTGCGGATCGCGTTCGCGTGGACCTGGGCGCCCAGCTCGGCGAGATCGAGGTCGAGCTCGGCGGCGATCCGGCGGAGCGTGTGTGGCACGAGGTACGGGGAGTTGCGGCGGCCCCGGACCGGCTCCGGCGTGAGGAAGGGCGCGTCGGTCTCGACGAGGAGGTGATCGAGCGGCGTGACCGCGAGCGCGGCGCGCAGCGTTGGCGCGTTCTTGAAGGTCACGGTGCCCGCAAACGACAGCATGCACCCCGCCTCGACGGCACGGCGGGCGAAGTCCGCGTCCCCGCTGAAACAATGCAGCACCGTGCGCTCCGGCGCGCCGACGTCCTCGAGCACGTCGAGGATCGCGCCATGCGCATCCCGGTCGTGGATCTGCAGCGTCACATCGTGGCGCTTCGCGATCTCGATGTGGGCCGCGAAGCTCGCGCGCTGCGGCCCCAGGCCCTCCCCCTCGGTGCGGAAGAAGTCGAGTCCCGTCTCGCCGATCGCCCGGACCCGCGGGTGCATGGCCAGCCGGTCGATCTCCGCGAGCGCGTCGTCGAGCGCACCACGGGCGGCCAGTCGCGGGGCCTCGTTCGGGTGGATGGCGACGGCGGCGAGCACGCGCGGGTCGCGCTCGGCGAGGGCCACCGCCCATCGGGAGTCCGTCACATTCGTCCCGACTTGGACGACCCCGGCGACACCGACCGACTCGGCGGCATCAAGCTCGGCCACCGCCTCGGCGAGGCCGGGCGGTTTCTCACCCGCCGCCGCGTCCCAGACCGGCTCGTCCTCGGAGAAGTTGAGGTGGGTGTGGTTGTCGTGGACCGGGGACGGGAGCGGCTCCGGGAGCGGCGGGCGCTCCGAGGACTTAGCCATCCGCCTGCTCGAGCGACTCCACCCGCGGGAAGAGCGGCGGGTCCAGGAGCGTCGTGGTGCCGGTGCCGACCCAGGTGGACGCAGTCGTGATGTCCTGGTCGGCGACCTCCCCCTCGCCGCCGAGCGCAGTCCACAGCCGGGCGGCCGCCTGCGGGATCACGGGGGCGAGCAGAATGGC
>Ga0182742_1001834_pt1 | contig 25577 bp, 20 predicted proteins | sample eDN5th37CBELigMG_FD_128880 | JGI IMG/M metagenome (GOLD analysis project Ga0182742, IMG submission 128880) | Enriched Miracle-Growth compost microbial communities from Emeryville, California, USA - eDNA 5th pass 37_C BE-Lig MG (version 2)... ...
GAATTTCAATGCCATAGCTCTCGTGACCGATATCAAAGGTTAAATATTTTTCCTTTTGCTCATCCTCTTCATAATGCTCAATTGTGACTGACATTGTATGTCCTCCTGTTGTCCTTAATAGGGATTATGAACAAGCTCATTTGTATTTAAAATCATACTGATGTTCCCATTACCTAGAAGCGTACAGCCAGATAATCGATTAGTACGTGTAAAATGAGTTAAGTACTCAGGTAAAGGCTTAATGACAACCTGCTGCTGCCCTAATAATTCATCAACCTGAACACAAATGGCTTTTTGTTCATGCTCAACCATTAGTAAAATGGCCTCCTCTGGTTCAGAATAGTCTGAAGCAATCGAGAAGTATTCGCTAAGCTTTACAATGCTATAAACTTCGCCTCTTACCATAACCATGTTTTGACCAGAAATATCTTGAATAATGTGCTGCTTCGCTGGTCGGAAGGACTCTTTTATCGATGTCGTTGGAACTGTAAAGTGAGATTGACCTACACGAATATTCATACCATCGATAATCGCTAACGTTAGTGGAATTTTTATTGTAAAGGTTGACCCTTTATTTGGTTGACTGTCAATATATATCGTTCCACCAATTTGTTCAATATTAGAAGCTACGACATCCATACCAACGCCTCGACCACTAAATTCCGTAATTTCCTCTTTTGTTGAAAGACCAGGGTGGAATAAAAATTGATAGATTTCACGATCTGTTAGCTCTACATTAAGCTGGGGCACTAAGCCTGCTTCATAAGCCTTCTCTAATATCCGCTCTTTGTTAATGCCTCGACCATCATCACTAATAATAAGTAAGACATCGCTTCCGATATTGCGAGCTTCTAGCACAACCTTACCAGCTTCTGGCTTATTGCTTGCAAGTCGCGTTTCACTATCCTCGATGCCATGATCAATACAATTTCTTACTATATGCATAAGGGGATCAGAAATTCTATCAATAACAGACTTATCAATTTCTGTTTCTTCTCCAATAATTTCAATCGTCGCTTGTTTGTTTAGCTTTTGACACATATCTCTCGTAATACGTCTCATTTTATTAAATACAGGCGATAACGGAACCATTCGTATAGACATTATAGTGTCCTGTAAGTCGCTCGTAATTTTACTTAATTGATTGATTTCCATTATGTTTGAATGCGTGTCACCTGTAAGGGTGCGTATTGTATTGGCTACAATAGCTTCAGCTATTACAAGCTCTCCTACTAAGTCCATTAATTTATCAAGCTTTTGAACATTAACACTTACGACTGAGTTTTTAGCTGATACTGAACTCGATTGCTGCTGCACTTTTTTTTCAGCTTGTGCTTTAGGTTTTTCAGAGGAGAAGGTCTCTTCAATGCTTGCCACCTCTTCTTGTTGCTCAGATGGAACAATGACGTCATCTGTTTGAAAATCTATAGATTTTATATAAGAGGTTGCTTCAATTTGCTCTAGTAATTGTTCGTAGCTTGCAACAGATTGAAATTTTAATGTAAAGCCATGCTTCTTTATGTAATCTGTCGCATTCTCATCTCCGATTAAATCAACGGGATCAGTGTCATACTCTAGCATAAATGCTGCTAAATGGTGTACTAGCTGATAAGCTCGTATATTTTCCATTTGGCAATCATCGGTAAATAGAATTTTAAGTATGTATAGGTTTACAACGTCTGAAATGGTTTGTATGCTTACTACAGCGTCTTGCTTTGAAATTGCTTGTGTGTTAGCTTCATTAAGCACAGTAAGCTCTTTTTTAGAGTCAGTCGCTTGCTTAATTTCATCTAAATATTGTTTAAGCTTTCCTTTAATAGCATCGTAGTGCTCATTTTTTTTGCTTTCACCAAAGTTTGTAATGGAGTTTAGGTCCTCTTTGAAATAATCTATGCTCTCTAAGATTAAATTTGAAAGACTAACTGGATTATATTGTATTTGCGCTCTTTCTCTAATAAAATGTATAATATCTTCCAGTGTGTGGGCAATTTCTGCAATGCCTTCAAATTGCATCATGGCAGAGGATCCTTTTAAAGTATGCATACAGCGGAAAATTTCATTTATGGCGTGCTCTGTTAAGAAGGAAGTATGGTCATAGTCAAGAATGATAGCCTCAGTCTGTTCAATCATTTGAGTCGCTTCAAATAAATACATATCTAAAATTGGATCTACATCATTCATAATTAGCAAATCTCCTCTTGTTGTCTATTATTAATTAGTATAATCGTATTTACGTATATAGACAATTCATTTTATATAAAAATTAGTAAAAATATCACATTATGGAGAAGAAGGTGACAAAGATGCAAGAACTAAAACTGAGAATTAAGCAATTAAGGACGATGCTAAATATGTCCATGGCAGAATTTGCAGCTAGTATTAATGTGTCTGCTGGTAATGTAGGTGATTGGGAATCCATTAAAAGAGCATCGGTCCCAAGTGCTTCTGCGTTAAAAAGTATTGCTGAAAAATTCAATGTATCACTGGAGTGGCTACTGTTTGGCTATGAAAAAACAGATAGGCAATATTCTGAAAGAGTGAGTGGAAAGTTCGCGGCTAATAGCCTTGCTTATGAGGAGCTAGTAAGTATAGCATTACGTCTAGATGAAGCAGGATTAATACAATTGCTGAAATGGGCGAAGGAATTAGACTCAGGTAATAAACCGAAGCGAGAAAACAAACAAACGAGTTAAATAATAGCTACAACAGTCGACATTGTTGTAGCTATTATTTTTTAAAAAACTGACCATTGACTATCTGATAAAAAAAGACTAAAATGTAAATAAATGTAAGTTATTGGAGGTATTCTACTATCGAAAATTTAGATTTTAAATTGAGATATAGAAGTATTGATTATTATTTGTCAAATCGTAGTCTAAAACATGAGCTTGCACAATTGATAGACAAACAGGAATATAGTCATCCTGAAGCGTTTATAAAATCCTTTAAGCTACATGCACAAGCTTTTTCAACAGATAGTCAATATCCACTCCATACTGACGAACTAGCCTCTTGTCTTAAATACATTATTATATCCTCAGATTTGATTGATGACATTCAAGATGGTGAACCTCATATAAAGGCACTTTCAGAAAAAGAATTTGGAAATTGTTTAAACCAATCGATCACTCTTCTTATGCTTACACTTGGTAAACTTCATCATATTTGCAATCGTGATACTTATGACATCATCATGACTTATTTACTTAAAGCGATGGAAGGACAATATTTAGATGTAAATAACATGAGCAACACCATTGACGACTATTTACATATGATTAAGCTAAAATCTGGAAGTCTTATTGCACTGACTAATCTACTTGGTGCTAGCTTATCCACCTCTGAACATCAAGATATTATTGCTAACTATTCCTTATATTTGGGTGCTTCTGCACAAATTGCAAACGATATTGAAGATGTATTTAACTTCGATTCTAAAAGCGATTGGAAGTATAAACGTAAAACATTACCTATCCTTTATATGCTCAGCCCAGAGCTTTCTGAAGCAAAGCTCATTCACGATTATTACAATGGTGACATTTCTTATGAGCAATTTTGTTCACAAAAAGATGACGTTATTGAATTAATTCATAGATTAGGTGCGATCCCATTTTCAAAGTATTACAAGAATAGAATGGACAAGCAAGCAAAAGACCTAATCAACCAACTTGTTATTGATAATGATAAGAAGTCATTATTAATAAATAAATTACTACAAAATGAAAGGAGGTAATAACATGAGTAAAGTATTTAACTATTTAGCATCTAACCCAGAAGTGGTTAGCAAGTTGAAATCTGGTGAAGCATCATTAGTTTCTGTATCTAAAGAGGAGCAAGAGGCTATCGTTGCTGCTTTTGAAAAAGAAGACGTAAGAGGATACTACTGGAGAGCATAGTCGATGGATTCTACAAAACAACAATATTATATTAAGCTTCTATTGCTAATAATAGGATTTTGTTATTTTTCATATGTAATTATAACTTATCCATTTGTTGGGGTATTGACTACACAAAATGACAAAAACGAATGTGAGATTACAGTTGTTGCTGAATTTGGTTGGGCAAATTACAATGGTTTACAACTTGGAGATAAATTGCAATGTGATGGCAGTATTTCAAATGTAAAGCATGAGAGAGAGTCAACATTAACAGTTATCTCAGAGCACACTATAGATACTGTTAATGTTGACTATAGTACTTTACCAACTGGGGCAATATTATATCAGATTTTACCCATCATATATTTTGTCATAATCTTTTTTATATCATATAGTTTACATAAACGATCAAAATACAGTTTATTTAGTCATCATATTACGATTATTGTATTACTAATCGCAGGTGCCTACTTAAGTAGCTGGGTAGCAGCTAGAGAAGATGTCATTGGTGGTATATTATGTACATTTTTTATCCTGCTTGTTCCCGTAAAAATTATCGTATATTTAGAAACTATTAAAGGTACAAAAAAGAACATCCTCAAATGGACTAAACTCATATTAAATACAGTTGTTATCATCTTCTCATGCTTAGATTACATCTTATATGAAGAAGGTATTGTAACGGCTTCTTTTTTTATTTCTATTTTTTCACTACTAGTCGTATACCTACTCATTTATATTTACCAGCATTACAATGAGTTTATGCAGCTCATTCGTTCAGTACGGATTAAATTCTTATTAAGAATTATTTGTTTAATCTATGTACCTGTACTGCTTTTGTATGCAATTCCTCTAATAGTGTTTGATTATTCACTAATATCTGAAGAAATTATAGTACTATTTCCTTTGCTTATATCCTTCGTTATTTTATATATTTCCTTTGCAAAGGTCTTTTATGATTTAGATCATTTTATAAAGCTTATTGCAAAATATTTTGTATTCTCTATTATTATTAGTGCTTTACTCGTCTTTATATTTGAGGAATCGACTCATAATGTAGTCAGTCTTGTCATTTTTACAACGATTATTTTAATGATGTCCCTTTTTGCTCAAAATTACTTGTTACCGCTTTCGAGAAATAAAAAACTTGAATTGCTTAATAATAGCTTACATACGTTAACATTACAGGCTAGAGAAGCTAAAACAATTGATGAAGTGCTTCAATATTTAAAGTTTGAATTAAAAAAAGCTTTGCAAATAAATCGAATTTCGATATTAACATACTCAAAGAAAAATGGACTCGATTGTAGAGAGGATTTTATTGAGACATCAGAGGCTGATGAGATTGTACAATTACTTGAAAGCACTCGTGTTCAAGTAGGGGATTTATATGATTTAACTAAGGGCTATCTACTCGTTATTAATCATGGAATTGAGCTAACATTAATAAAGCTTTCTTATAAAAATAATATTATTAAAATGTCCGATGAGGAAGAGAAGTGGTTAAGTACACTAGCTATACATCTAAACTTAACGATGGAAAGCTTCCATAAAGTAAACGAGCTGTATTCTCAACTGCAGGAAAAGGCAAATTTGATGAATTCACTAACAGGCTCGCGATTGTTAGCAATAATTGGTGAGCGAGAGCGTGTAAAGTTAGCTGAACATATACATGACTCAATTTTACAAGAGCTTATAGCATTAAAAAAGCTTATTGAATTATACCAATTAAGTGGCGATGCTGATAAATTAATATCCTTAAATGAGCAAATAAATAGACAAATAAATTTAATACGAGATATTTGCTTTGATCTTAACCCACCGTTTTTTAACAATCAAGGTTTAATAGAGAGCTTACAGCATCTAGTACAAAAATATGAAAAAATGTGCTCTATCACGTTTTACTTTGACTACAATAAAGACATAGCTAACAGTCAAATATCTAAAGATATTATGTTGCATTTTTATCGTATATTTAACGAGCTATTACTTAATGCAAAAAAGCACTCGTATGCAAAAGTCGTCTATATTTCAATAAAAAAACAACAGTCTAAACTTGTTTTACTATACGAAGATGATGGTATCGGTATGAATTTAGATGAAATACAGAAAAATAATTTTGGATTATATAATATTAAAGAGAGAGTACGTAGTTTAAATGGTGAGCTTAACTGGTCTTCTAATCCAAATGGAGGTATGACAATCAAAGTAATCATTGATAGTATGGAAATTGAGAAAGGATTGCTAAATGGTTAGGATTTTACTTTTAGATGATCACGTTGCAGTTGCTGAGGGAACGAAAGCATTAATTGAGCTATACAATAACTACTATGTTACCATTTGTCATAGCCCAGAGGAGCTTTTATCAATATTAAAGCATGAGCAGTTTGATGTTTTATTATTGGATGTAAATTTACCTAACGATAGTAATGGCAATACAATATTAACTAAATTAAAAGCTGATTTCCCTGGAGTAAAAATTGTTTTACATACTGGCTTAGATTTTAATTTATATTTTTGTCTAAACCATTTAACTGAACAAAAAATAGATGGTTTTATAAGTAAATCTACTACTGCCGCACAGCTAAAATGTACGCTTGATTGTGTCATAAATGGCTATACTCCAATTCCAACTGAATTGTTTTGGAAAATGCGTTATCAATCATTAGAATGTGATCAGAATATTAAAGAACACCAGCTTAAGGATGTTGATTTAACGGAGTCAGAAATTCAAGTTATAGAGGCGATATCAAACGGGCTATCCAATCAAGAGATCTCTGACCATTTACAAATTTGTATGCAAAAGGTCGATATCATACTAGCAAGCATTTTTACTAAGCTTGAGGTGAAGTCACGTGTTGAGGCTTTAGTAAAAGTAAAAATGTATAATTTAATACCATAATCAATTAACAACTACATTACTGTACATAAAAATTCGAGCTAATAGTCGAAAGTGTTTAAGCCTTCGTCTGTTAGCTCGATTTCTTTTACCCAATTATTGATTAATTAATAACTCCTTACGATATTGGTTTGGAGAAACGCCTACAAGCTTTTTGAATACCTTGCTAAAGTATTTATCATCCTGATAGCCAACCATCTCAGAAATTTGTACAAGCTTTAACTGAGGATTAGCAAGTAGCTGCTTTGCATGATTAATTCGTATTTTAGCAATATAATCAGATAAGTTTTCATTCATATCCTGTTTAAATTTGCGAGATATATATTCTCTACTTAGTAAAAAGCAATCTGCTATCGTTTGCAAAGATAGCTCTTCACTATAGTTTTTATTAATAAATTCTGCAATTTCAAGGCTAATTGAAACCTGCTTATTAGATTTTTCAATGAGGAGCATATATTTTTCTATTAGCTTAATGAGCTGATGCTGCCACATCGAAATATCAAGTTGTCCTTCTTCATTGAAAGGGATATAAAAATGAGAGCCATTAATACTAAACTCAGATGAGGTGACTTCGCTAAGCTCCTGCTCCAAGCAACGTGCTTCAAATAAAAGTAACTGCTGCTGCCAATAATCTAGTTGCTCAAGCGTAATGATAGGAAGCCTGTTTAACTCATCAAACCATAGCTTAACATGAAGCTTTGCTTGATAAAGCTGCTCACTAAGCAGTGCTAATCGAATGTGCTCTTGATATTTTTCAAACCTTAAACTCATTTCATACTGTAAATGATTATCCTTCAGACTATGAACACGTGACTGTGGATTTAATAAATTATACGTCTTTAACGCCATACTAGCTGCTTTATAGCTTGCTTTTAACCCTTTAGGAAATGATTCAGTAGAGCCTATACCAAAGTCACAGTGATGACCAAAGGTTCTTTCAATACCTCTATTAATTGACTGAATTAGTGAAGGTAAATGATCATGCTGCTTCCAAAGTATAAGCACAACATCATAGCCAGCGTTCCAGTTATGAAAGGCATAGCCCACATTATCCTTATGTAGAAACTCATTACAAATATTAGCAAGAGAGTAGCTAAGCAGCTCTAAATTTTGATTAAATCGCTGTATCGTTTTATAACATACATTTTGAATAGGAATAATTGCAACCTTAACAAATTGTATAGGCTCAGATAAACCAAACTCATTGATTATCTCATGTTCATTTGCCGTTGAAATAGTACCTTGCTCCATAATCGACGAAAAAACCTTATTCCAATATAGTGGCTTAATAACATTAAGCTTTATCGAATGCTGTTGTTGAATGCTTTGTTGCTGCAGCTCTTTTTCACGGCTTGCTACGGCTTTACTTATCGCTTGATTTAATTGCTCTTCGTCGATTGGTTTTAAAATATAATCTTGTCCACCATACTTAATTGTATGTCTAACGTAGTTGAAATCATCATAGCCACTAATTACAATCGTTTTAATAGTGGAATCATAGTTTTGAATCGATTCTAAAAGCTGAACCCCATTTATTAGAGGCATAAGCATATCAGTTAACACGATATCTGGTTTTTCATTACTTATAATTTCCATAGCATCTTGACCATTTGCTGCTTCAAGTACGGTTTGGAACGAAAAATTATCCCATTGAATTAACAGCTTTATTGCTTCACGTACATGACGTTCATCGTCTACTATTAGTAATTTCACCGCTATTAACCTCACCTTCTACTAGCATTATGTTTATCTCGACGACTAATCCATTTGGAGAGTTATGATAAAGGTTTAAGGTCGCCTTTTTATTGTAGTAAAGCAAAAGTCTAGCTTGTGTATTGAATAGACCAACGTTTTCGTTTTGCTCGTCAGCAATGGACTCATTCATAATATAGGAGGATAGCTGCTGCTTTAGAGCTATTAAGCGCTCATCAGTTAAGCCGACTCCGTTATCGCTAATTGTAATCATGAGATTGTTTTGATGTATACGTGTTTTAATCCAAATTTCTCCGTTATTTTGATGATCGACAAATCCATGCTTGAAGCAATTTTCTACAATAGGCTGTAAAAGCATCCGAGGCACCTCAAGCTGCTTTGTATCCTCTGCTATATCAAAATAATAGTGTAGCTGATCTTCAAATCGCTGAGATTGGAGCTGTAAATAATTTGTGACATATTCCAGTTCAGCACTTAGCTTAACAGGCAGCTCGCTAGCATTGATTTGATAACGCATCATTTTACCTAATGAAGATATAAGTGCATATATCTTTTTTTGATTGTTTTGTAACGCTAATGTTCCAATTGATTGTAATGCATTATTCATAAAATGAGGGTTTATTTGTGCTTGAAGTGCCTTTAGCTGATTTGTTCGATTTGCCAGAACTAGCTTATATTCATTATTTATAGCATGATTTAAGTTTTGAATAAGCTGATGGAAGCGACGAGATAATATACCAATTTCATCAGTTCGCTGAATATCTAGCTTCGTTTCAACCTTTCCAATTTCAATTTGGTTAATATACTTTAGCATACGCTTCAAAGGTGAAGTAAAGTGGTATGAAATATATAAAATAGCGATAATCGAAACAATTAAAAATAAAGCCACTATTAAGCTATTAATAAACGTAAGCTGTCTAGCATCTGTATATAAGTAATCATAAGGAATTCTCTTTATAATCGTCCAGTTCGCAATCGGAGATTCTATTGTTTGAAAAAGATGGATACCATGAAAATGGTGATCCTCATATTCATAGTATTTATGACTGTCTTTTACTTGATGTATATTGCCAGTCCACTTCGCTAGCTCTTGTTGATCTGTTGGATGGGAGCTGAAAATGGGCTGTCCATATTCATTAACAATGAATAGCTGTTCTTCCTCATTGTTATAAAGTAAGCTGCTCATTTGCTCGAGTGTAGTTAACTTTATATCAAACGTAATTGTTCCAAGTACTTCATCTGAAGGTAAATTAAGTATGTTTCGGTGAAAGGATAGGACAGGCTCATGCTGCTCATAAGGGAATTTATTGATGTTGTAAGTATGTGAAAGATGTGTGGGCTCAATAAAATAATCTTTACCATCTGGTATATGCACCTGATAGGTTTGTCCATCATCGTTTCTTTTCACCTTGTAAGCATAGCGATGTGATGTATTAGAACGATTAAAATACATATAAACTTGAGACAAATCTGACATTGTACTTGTCATATATTGCAGATTGACAAACATATTTTGATCATCTACAAAGCTCATTTCTTGTTTTGAAATAATATGGTGGAAGCTTTTTAAATCACGCATATCGTTATAAAGCAGAAGTGACGCTTGATTAATTTGTGATAAATAATGCGTGACGTTTTGTGACCCATGATAAAGTAGGGTGGAGTTATTTTCAATATACGTATCCTTAATGGTCGCCTTCGTATATTGATAGGTCACAATAATAGAAATTAAGATAGGGATTGTAATAGCAAATAAAAGAAATACAATGAGTTTTGTTTGAAAACTGTTTCTAAAACGTTTCATGGATGTATCTCCTATATTTTATATTAAATGTCTATTTAGTATATCAAGACATATCAACATATTCCACCTTCTTTATCATGAAAGTCTGTGTTAACTGCAAAGCTCATTTTTTATAATAATGCCATAGAATAGTTTCTTTCAAACTATGGAGGTGTACAGAGTGAATAGTAGAAAGCAGAAGTACTTTAAAAAATGGATTGAGCAAATTGTATTTACAGGTCCTGCTTTTCTTTTCTTTTTCGTCATCATCGTTATTCCATTTTTATTAAGTATTTATTTTAGCTTAACAAGCTGGAATGGTGTAACCTCGGAAATTAAGTGGGCAGGCTTTGCGAATTTTAAGCAGCTCATATTAAATGATGAGGGATTTAGAACTTCATTTTGGTTTACTGCAAAGTATATGGTTGCTGCAGTAATTTTAACGAACCTTGTCGGTTTTTTACTCGCTTTATTAGTAACTCAGCCACTTAAGCTCAGTCATACATTTAGAACGATTTTCTTTTTACCTAACGTTATTGGTGGCTTATTACTTGGCTATATTTGGTCGTTTATTTTTGTAAAGGGCTTTGATACGGTTGGTCAGCTTACACAAATTCCTCTATTTCTCCTTCCTTGGTTAGGGACGGCTGAAACGGCTTTTTGGGGAATGGTCATCGTAAGCGTGTGGCAGCTTTCAGGTTATATTATGGTTATTTATATCGCGTCCTTGCTCAATATTCCAAAGGAGCAAGTTGAAGCGGCAAAAATTGATGGGGCTAATAGATGGCATATGCTAAGATCAATTATTATTCCACTTATTATGCCTGCTGTAACTGTTTGCTTGTTCTTAACTATCTCTTGGTCATTCAAAGTGTTTGACGTTAACTTGTCATTAACTAAAGGAGGACCTTTTGGGTCGACTGAATCCGTTGCACTAAACATTTATAATGAAGCTTTCCGAAATAATAGATATGGCTTAGGTACGGCGAAGGCACTTGTGTTTTTTGTTATTGTTGCCTTTATTACGATGCTACAGGTGTACTTTACGAAGAAGAAGGAGGTTGAAATGTAATGTCACTACGACGTTCTCAGCTTATTATGCTTGAAATTTTAGGAGTCGTACTTGCCCTTCTTTTCCTTATTCCTTTTTACTTTGTTATTGCTAATTCATTTAAAACATTTGGTGATATACTGGCAAACTCAGCTAGCTTTCCTAAACAATTTTACTGGGATAACTACGTAAAGGTTTGGGAGATTATGAAGTTTCCTAAAGCATTTCTTAATTCATTGCTTATTACTGTATTTAGCAATTTAGGGCTTGTTATTATTAGTTCTATGGCAGCCTATATGATTGCAAGACGTCCAAATAAAGTAAACGCTATTATGTTTATGCTCTATGTTGCAGCTATGGTTATTCCATTTCAATCGATTATGATTCCACTTGTTCGTGTTGCTAGTAATCTAAACTTAATGAACAGTCATTGGGGATTAATAGTAGCTTATTTTGGATTTGGTGTATCATTAAATATATTTCTCTATCATGGCTTTATTAAATCGATTCCTGGTGAAATAGAAGAGTCAGCGATTGTAGATGGTTGCTCGGCGTACGGTGTGTTTTTCAAAATAATTTGGCCATTACTAAAGCCGATCACGATTACTGTAATATTGTTAAATACGTTATGGATATGGAATGATTTCTTATTACCATCATTATTTTTATATGATGTTCAGCTTAGAACCATTCCTTTATCGACGTATTCCTTCTTTGGTCAATATACAAAGCAATGGGATCTGGCATTAGCTGGGCTAGTTCTCGGTGTTATTCCAATAGTTATATTTTTCCTCGCATTACAAAAGCATATTATTGCTGGTATTACAGCAGGTTCTGTTAAAGGTTAAATACTTGATGTCAACAAGTTACACCAAAATAAGCAAAATAGTAAGTTTTCCTAGTGGAATAGTAAATTTATAATCAGCTTGTAGTTATAAATAATGAGGAGGGTCTTTAGAATGAAAAAAATTAAGTTTTACAGTTTTGTAATGGTCATTGTTTTAGCCATGATATTAACAGCATGCGGTGGAAACAACAATGCTACAAATGGGTCTTCTGATTCTAATACCTCAACAAATCAGTCATCAAATACAAACACATCTTCCAATACAGGTACAGACTCTAGCACTAGTGAAAAAGAGCCAGTGAAAATTAAAATTTTCCAATTTAAAGTTGAAATTGCTGAGCAATTAGCAAAGCTTATTGAGGAGTATGAAGCAGAAAATCCACATGTTACAATCGAGCTTGAAACAGTAGGTGGTGGTGCAGATTACGGTGCAGCATTACGTGCAAAGTTTAACTCAAATGATAAGCCAGATATTTTCAATAATGGTGGTTTTACTGATTTAGATTTATGGTTAGAGCATTTAGAGGATTTATCTGATCAGCCTTGGGTAGCTAATACAGTTGATGTGGCTAAAGAGCCAATGACGAAGGATGGTAAATTATATGGTCAGCCTTTAAACCTAGAAGGCTATGGCTTTATTTATAACAAGGATTTATTTGCACAAGCAGGAATTACAACAGTACCAACGACAATTTCAGAGCTAGAGCAAGCTGCAATTAAGCTACAAGACGCTGGCATTACTCCTTTCGTAAATGGTTATGGTGAGTGGTGGGTACTTGGTAATCACTTTGTAAATATCCCATTTGCACAACAAGCAGATCCAAATGCATTTATTGAGGGCTTAAATAATGGTACAGCTTCGATTGTAGGTAATCCTCAATTTGAGCAATGGGTTGATTTATTTGACCTTACTTTAAAATATGGTGGACGTAACCCACTTCAAACTGACTACAATACTCAAGTTACAGACTTCGCTACTGGAAAAGCAGCTATGACACAACAAGGTAACTGGACTCAAGTTGCGATTTCTGCTGCAAATCCAGATATTAATATTGGCTTCTTACCAATGCCAATTAACGATGATAGTGCTGCAATGAATAAACTACCAGTTGGTGTACCAAACAACTGGGTTGTTCACAAAAACTCTGCTGTTAAGGAAGAGGCTAAAGCATTCCTTAACTGGCTAGTAAGCTCTGAAACAGGTCAGCGTTATATTACTGAAGAGTTCAAATTTATTCCAGCATTCAAAAACATTCCTGCTGAAGAAGCAGTACTTGGTCAATTAGCAACAGATATTATCACATATAGTAAGGAAGATAAAACGATTAGCTGGAACTGGTTTAAGTTCCCTGGTGGTGAGGCTACAAGTAATGAATTCGGAGATATAATGCAAGCTTATGTTGCTGGTCAGCTTACAAAAGAAAAGTTTTTAGAACAGCTACAAGCAGCTTGGCAAGCAAATTTAAACAACTAATTAGCAGTATCAAGTAGATAAAAAAAGAAGCACCGTTATGGCCATCCATTGTAACGGTGCTTCTTTTATGTTATTCCTCTTCGTCGTCTAATACATATCCAAATTGTAGTTGATCTAGCTCTCCAGCAGCATCCTCAAAAACATCAGTAATCGCCTTGTAGAGTCCTTTTGTATTAGCGTCATCCTGCCATAAAATAGTAAGCGGTAGCTTAATATCTTTTAATAGACTGTCCCATAGTGCGTCGAGATTTTCGCCATAATGCTCAGGAAACTCAAGCTTTTGCTTTAACCATTGATGAACTGAGGTAAATTGCTTAATTTCTGATGTTTTAAGTAGTATTTCTTTACTCATTGATTATACTTCCTTCCTTAGTTATATCCTTAAATGTTGCATAGTGATCTGTTGTCATATAAATAAGACCATCGTTTGAAAATACAATACGCTTTGCGTTTCTCGATCCACTATTATAATCAATATCAGCTTCGTACCAGACTCGACCTTTTGCTTCAGGCAATAATCGTTCACGATTACCAAACCGATCTCCGCCTATACTTTTACCAGGAGCGACTAGATGTAAATTCCCTTCAGAGGGCTCCCATCCTAATGCTCTTGCCTCTTCCTTCGTAATAAAATTGCTAGGCAACTGCTGATGCTTTCTAATATAGTCTGCAACCTCTGAAAAAGACGTTAATGGTTGTACCTCTGAAGCTGTAGAGGGGACTTGTGTTAAATTTTGAGCTGGAGTGTCATTTGTTATAGTGCATCCCGTTAAAAGCAATAACAGCGTTGAAAGAAAAACGATGATACCGTTTTTTAGATGCTGTCTATATAATTGATAAAGGGTGTTCACCTTATACCGCCTCTCTAATAGATGATACAAAACAGTATAAATAAACAAGTTGTAGATTTCAAATATGCAAAGTCGATTTTAGTATGGTATTATTGCACAAGAATAAATCAAATTGATTGGCTATGAGGTGACACATTTGGATATTAGCATTAAACATTTTAACGAATTAACTACAATAGAGCTTTATCAAATATTACAATTAAGAAGTGAAGTTTTTGTTGTCGAGCAACACGTTATTGCACCTGACTGTGATAACAAGGATTTAGATGCTTACCATTTGCAAATAAGGGAAGCTGGTCAGCTAATAGGCTACTGCAGAATCTTAAATAAAGGTGTAAGCTATACCAGCTACTCTATAGGTAGAGTTGTTATTGCTCAAGCTGCACGAGGCAAAAAATTAGGTTATCAATTAATTAAAGATGCGATTAACTTTGTTGAACAGCATTGGAATGGTGATTGTATTACAATTTCGGCTCAAGCACATTTAACTGAATTCTATGGTTTAAATGGCTTTGTTGCTATTTCCGAGCCGTATATAGAGGATTCTCTGCCACATATAAAAATGCAATGGAATAAGTCATAAGCTGTTAGCATATAGGTTGAAATCATGAGCGAAAAGTGAGAAAGTTAAATAAGAAACGATATCAATAGGGAGAGATTGAATATGGATAAAAAAATAGTACATACTGATGGTGCTCCACAAGCAATTGGACCTTATTCTCAAGCAGTTCAAGTAGGTCAATTTTTATTTACGTCTGGACAATTAGGTTTAGATCCACAAACCGGTCAATTTCCTGAAGGTGTAAAAGAGCAGGCTAAGCAGTCATTAAAAAATGTACAAGCTATTTTAGAGGAAGCAGGCCTAACTTTAAACGATGTAGTTAAAACAACTGTATTTTTAAAGGATATGAATGACTTTGCTGATGTAAATGACATCTATGCTTCATTTTTCACTACTCCTTATCCAGCAAGAAGTGCTGTAGAGGTAGCAAGACTACCAAAGGATGCACGAGTTGAAATTGAAGTTATCGCAGTGAAAAACTAAATAAAGAGAAATCTTAGACTAAAGACTAGATTAAATCTAGTCTTTTTTTAGTATCACAATTTAACAAATAAAGGTATAATAGAAATTAAAGTAAAAATTTTATCGAGGTATGTGAATGAATAGAATAAAGAGGCTTAAGTTCTTTTTAATCGGTAATGTGGTATTACTATTATTTTCTATACTGATTTATAGTACATATACACTTCAAACAGTAGACTCATGGCTACAAGATTTTCAATTTAAAAGCACCGCTACTCATCAACCAGATGAAAACATCATCGTCATTGCCATTGATAACAACTCCATAGAGCAATTAGGTCAATATCCATGGGATCGCTCGATCTATGCTCCATTTCTAGAACAATTAAACACCCCAAACTATGAACCATCCGCTATCGCATTCGATATCATTTTTAGTGAACCAAGCTATGAAGAAAGTGACGATATTTTTGTCCAAGCTCTAGCTCGGTATAACAATATCATTTTACCTGTAGTAGCTTTAACTGAAGGAGAGGTATTTAGAACCACGGTTGTTCATAAAGACGAGCCAATAACTGTGAAGTCTTTTATTACCTCATATAGTCCCTTCGCTGAGGTCACTCATCAGGCACACATTAATCGAGTGACTAGTCATGATGGCGTGATTAGGCAAATGTGGCTAAAAATAAGAGATTCAGCTGGTGAGGAAGTTCCTAATTTAGCTTATAAGGCATTAGAGCTTGCTCATTATGATTTAACCTATATTGATCAAAAAACTGATTTAAAGAAGACAAAAGATGTTATCGCTAAGCATACCTTAACGATTGATTATAATTTAGTAACTGATGATATTATGACCATATCGTTTGTTGACGTATTAAATGGGGAAATTCCTCCAGAAATTTTTGACGATGCGCTCGTATTTATTGGATTTACAGCTACTGGTCTAGGTAATGAAGCGGGACTGGATTCGGGAATAACACCATTAGAAAGAAACGGTAAGCTCGTTTACGTACATGCTAATATAGCAAACCAATTAATACATCATGAGTTAGTTGTTTACGTTCCGTTTATCATTGAGTTTTTACTATTAGTTATTCTGTTTATTTTATTTATTTGGTTGGCTTGGCGCTTTAAAACAGTGTATACGTTTATCTACTTTATATTTGTAATAGCATTATTATTTGTTTCACAGCATCTACTATTTAAGTACTTTAATATTTATCTCTATATTTCAGCAATCATATTATCAATTATTATCGCCTACATCTTTAACCTTTCATTAAAGGCATATAAGGAGCAACAGCAAAAAAGCTTTGTCACCCGCCAATTCGGACGTTATATTTCACCTGATCTTGTTAAAGAAATCGTAAATAAGGGCTTAGATATACAATTAGGAGGCGTAGCTAAGCAAGTTACAGTCCTGTTTTTGGATATACGGGGCTTTACATCACTATCAGAAAAGCTTTCTCCTGCTGAAGTCGTTGATATATTAAACACAAAGTTTACGATGATTACCAATACTGTCCTTGCACATCATGGCTCAATCGACAAGTTTATAGGCGATGCAGCAATGATTTTATATAATGCTCCTTTAGATGTAGAGGAACATGAAAAGCAAGCAGTCTTAACCGCATACCATATTCAAAACAATATGAGGCCAATTCAACAGGAAATTAGAGAGAAGTATGGAGTCGATGTAGCGATTGGAATAGGCATTCATTCTGGACCAGTCGTTATTGGTAATATAGGTTCCTTTTTAAGGATGGATTATACGGCTATAGGAGACACCGTTAATACAGCTTCAAGAATTGAGTCGGGAACGAAGGGAGGCCAAATATTAGTATCTGAGGTTGTATATGAAAAGACAAAAAATATTATTAATTATGGTGAGCCGGAGGCGAAGCTGTTCAAGGGCAAATCTAAACCAATGAATGTTTATGAATTAATTTCAATAAAGGGAGAAGGGTAATGATGAGAAAAAAAATGCATCTAAAACTAGCACTGACAAGCTTAACAATGCTGCTAGCTATTCCAGTATCAACTGCATTCGCAACATCTAGCTACATAACACCAAATGAGCACTTTGAGGTTAGAAATTATGCAGGTAATCAAGTACCAGCATTAGTAGATGGTAGCTTAGCTGAGTCTAGCTTCCATAGTCCAACAAGTATTGAACAGCTATCAAATGGTCATTATATTATTTCTGATACGTTAAATCATACTATTCGATTAGTTGAGCAACAAAAGGTTGATTCTTTTGCTGGTTTACCTATCGGCTATGATAATTACAGCTTTGCGATAGGGGCTTATAGTGATGGAGTTGCCTTAGAGGCAGCATTTAATATGCCATTAGGATTAGCTGTAGATAGTCAAGATAATATTTACGTTGCTGATTCAGGCAATCATGTGATAAGAAAAATAACAAAGGACGGCGAAGTGACAACCGTTGCAGGAACGACAGTACTTGGACATCGTGATGGAAAAGCTAATAGCGCTCAATTTAATTTACCAAGTGATGTAGCGATTGATAGTCAAGGTAATCTTTATGTAGCTGACACTCTAAATCATGCTATTAGAAAAATCAATCCAAGCGGTGAAGTTATCACTTTAAACGCCTTATCTACTAGAGTTGTAGAGTATACACCTGGATATGCTGATTTTTCTGGTGATTTTGCTGACGGCGCTTTAGCTATAGCTAAATTTAATGAGCCTACTCATATAGAAGTAGATAGCAAAGATAATTTATATGTCACTGACTCTGGTAACCAGCGCATTCGTTATATCGATTTACAAAGCAATACAGTTACCACAGTTGCCGGTAGCGGTCTCCTAGCTGCTAACGAGCTTTATGTAGAGCCAGGCTACAAGGATGGAAAGGCAGATGAAGCAAGGTTTAACTCTCCAGAAGGAATAGCACTCGTAAATGATACAACTTTACTTGTAGCAGATCGTAATAATCATGTCATTAGAGTCATTGAAGATGGCGTAGTCAAAACAATTGCAGGTATTGGTGAGCAATATGGTGGAACAAATGGAGTACTGTCTGCTGCAACATTTAATCAGCCATATGATGTTTTCGTAACAGGTGACGGAGCTTTATTAGTAGCTGATAGTGGCTATAATCGTTTGAAAATAGTTGCTTCATATTTACATTTCGCTGAAGCTACAGATATCAATCACTTACAAATTGTTGTAAATGGAAAAGTGCTTCAAGCAAATGATCAGCCTTTTATTGTGTCAGGTCGTACTGTACTGCCTTTACGCTCCATTGGTGAAGCACTTGGTTTAGAGGTTTCCTATGACCCACAGACCAAGCAAATAAAATTAGCTGCACAAAATGCTGAATATATTTTTAATGTGGATTCAAACCAAGCAGCTATTGTAGAAAATGGGGAAGTCACACATGTTGAACTTGATGTAAGCGTTCAGCTTAAAAACGGTGTTAGCTTTATTCCTGTTCGATTTATTTCAGAGCAATTAGGTTACGATGTTATTTGGGATAAGGATATGCAAAACGTTGTTATACGTAACTTAACGATTAATTAAGCAAAGGAGGAAATACATTGAAAGCAAAGGCAATATTAAGTTTTGTATTTATATTTCTATTTGTAACGCTTGTTACACCTATTGATTATTCAGAAGCTAACACCTCGCGTGTTGCCATAATAAGTGAGTATAAAGGTACAGTCGAAGTTAAAAAGTCTGGCGGAAAGAAAAAGCTTAAAGCGTTTAAGAATATGAGTTTAAATCAAGGTGATGAGCTATCAACTGGCAAAGATAGTACTGTTTCATTAAAATTTTCAAACGGTACAGATGAAGATGATACGTTTGTGCTAGATGCCAACACATTAGTTACCTTCTCAAAGGTTTCAAATAAAAAAGGAACAGTGACTAAAGTATCGATGAAGCAAGGTAATGCTTGGGTTGAAGTAAAGTCAATAAAAAATTCAGAGGATGAGTTTACTTTAGAAACGCCTACAGCGATCATGGGAGTTCGCGGTACGCATTTTATGACAGCAGTTGATCCGATTACGGGCTTAACAACTTTATTTGTCAATTCCGGTGTTGTAAAGGTTGAGCGACCGCAATCAAACAACGGTTCAAACCAAGTATATGTATTACCTGGTATGCAATTTTATGAACCTCCAGTAGATAACGACGATGACGATTTTTCTACATTTATTTTAGGATATAATTTAAGCGACATAACAGAAAATGTATCACCAGATCTCATAACTGCAATATTAAGAAGTAAAAAAGCTATTGATGAAGAAAATGAACAATTAATGCAATCGCTATTAGATCAACTCGGTGAGACAGGACTTAAATTTGAAGATGATGAAGTATTTGAAAAGTATAAGGCTAATTTAGATATATTGTTACAGCATCTACTAAAAGAGTCGAAAGAAAAAGGCTTATTTACTCAAGACGAATTAGATCAAATCATTAATGAAGCGAATGCAAAAATCGTAGAGGAACAAAAAAAGTATAACTTAGATAGACAGCTTCCAGCTTTAAACCCTAATATAGGGATTCCCAATGATGAGCTAGACAAAAGAAAAAATGCTGTAGAGGAAGCCAATAGAAAAGCTGAGGAGCAAAGAAAGCAGCAACAAAAGCAGCAGCAAGAGCTGATTGAGCGAATAGCAAAAGAAAGAGAGCTAATCGAGCAAAGAAATAGAGAGGCATTAGAAGAGGCACAAAGAAAAGCTAAAGAGCAACTATTAGAACAATTATCAGATGAGGAAAAGCAGAAATTTGCAAATCGAGAACAGCAGCGTATTCAGGATGAAGAGCGAATTCGACCTACTCCGACGCCGCAACCAGCACCTTATACGCCGCCTTCACAGCCAACACCGACGCCGCAACCGACGCCAACGCCGACACCAACACCAACGCCGACGCCAGAAGATACGATTCCTGAGTCATGGGAGGCTTATGGTCAGCCGGTAACAATATATCTCATGGATGATAGTGCTGAAATGCATGTTGAGCTTGCTCAATCAGGTAGCAATGCAGGCATTTATCATTCATCTACATTCCCTGTAAAGGAGCAGTCCAACTTTACTGTATTTATTAATAGCTATAACTTTGGAGATGATGTTTCACTTACTAATGTTAGAGTAAATGATAGTGATTACACTAGTTCAGTAGAATCGGATTCCTTTACATTTAATCCAACATTAACATCGGGAACTGGTCAGGACACATTAAAGCTAACGTTTGAACAAATAAGGAATGACGTTATAGAAACTGGAACGTATACGATTAACTTAATGTATTATGAAGAGCCAAACAATGTTTTTCTTATTGAGCTTGCCAATAGTATTGATTCTATTGAATTACCGTATGAGCAGTTCTATAATAGCTATGGATCAATGTATAATATATATGTAGAAATAAATCCAGATACACTTGAAATTGATTCCTACTATACGTTGACGACTTTAGGCACTGAGTATAGTATTACTTCTGTACTTGATGTGACAGAATCTAGAAACGCACAGAATAGTGAATTAACAGGACCAACTGTCGATACTGTGATGGACGGCATTTATCAGTTATATTCAGATGAACAATTTAAATACTTCTTAATTGAGGTAGAAAATACAGATACGGGTCTAAACTATAGCTTTATATTAGAGCTACATTACGCGATATAGTTGTAAGTTAAGCTAATTATAAAAAACGTGCTAATTGAAGCACGTTTTTTATTTGGTGAAATATTGACATCGATTTTCAAATTATGGTATATAAATGTTAGCACTCTTTGATAATGAGTGCTAAGTTAAGATGTGAAGGGAGTAAACGAAAAAATGGCAAAAAAGCAGTTTAAAGCTGAATCAAAACGACTGTTAGAAATGATGATTAATTCTATTTACACGCAAAAAGAAATTTTTTTACGTGAGTTAATATCAAATGCTAGTGATGCAATTGATAAAATTTATTATAAGGCACTTTCAGATGATCAACTCGTGTTCAATAAAGAAGACTACTACATAAAGGTTTTTATAGATAAAGCAGCAAGAACATTAACCATTACCGATACAGGTATTGGTATGACTCACGAAGAGCTAGATCAAAATCTTGGTGTTATAGCAAAAAGTGGATCACTTGCCTTCAAAACTGAAAATGAAGCTAAAGATGGCCATAACATAATTGGACAATTTGGTGTCGGTTTTTACTCTGCGTTTATGGTTGCAGATAAGGTTGTTGTAACGACAAAGGCGTTAGGCAGTGATACAGCATATCGCTGGACTTCTACTGGGGCAGATGGCTATACGATTACGCCTGCTGATAAAGAAATGGTAGGCACTGAAATTGTGATGCACATCAAACCTAATACAGAAGATGAAAACTACGATGAATATTTAGAAACCTATCGCTTGCGTGCGATAATTAAAAAATATTCTGATTTCATTCGTTATCCGATTAAGATGGACATGGCTTCACAAAAACCAAAAGCTGATGCAGAAAATGAGTTTGAAGAAGTAATTGAAGAGCAAACGATTAATAGTATGGTTCCAATCTGGAGACGAAATAAAAATGAGCTTACTGAAGCTGATTATGAAAACTTCTACATGGATAAGCGTTATGGCTTTGATAAGCCGCTAAAGTATACGCATGTTAGTGCTGACGGTGCAGTTGTGTATAATGCTATTTTGTTTATTCCAGAAAGTGCACCATTCAATTATTACACTAAGGAATATGAAAAAGGACTTGAGTTATATTCCAATGGTGTCTTAATTATGGAAAAATGTGCAGATCTCATACCAGACTATTTTAGCTTCGTAAAAGGTATGGTTGATAGCGAAGATTTATCTTTAAATATTTCACGTGAGCTATTACAGCACGATCGCCAATTAAAATTAATTGCTAAAAATATTAAAAGCAAAATTAAGTCCATGCTACAAGGCATGCTAAAAGATGAGCGTGAAAAATATGAGAAGTTCTTTGAAGCGTTTGGTCGCCAATTAAAATTTGGTGTTTATAACGATTACGGTATGAATAAAGCCGATATTCAAGAGCTACTATTATTTACATCCTCAAAAGAGAAAAAGCTTGTTAGTTTAAATGAATATGTTGAGCGTATGCCAGAGGATCAAAAGTTTATATATTATGCTACTGGTGATTCTATTGCTAAAATTGAGAAATCTCCACAAATTGAAGTAGTGCTTGATAAGGGCTACGAGGTTTTATTCTTAACTGATGACATTGATGAATTCGCAGTTAAAATGTTAATGAATTTTAAAGAAAAAGAATTTAGAAATATTGCTAGTGGCGATTTAGGCTTTGAAGTAGAGAAGAACGAGCAGGAAGAAAAAGAAACGGAGCAGTTAAAGCCTCTATTTGATGCGATGACTGAGAAGCTTTCTGGTAAAGTTAAAGCAGTTAAAGCGTCTAAGCGTCTAAAGAGTCATCCTGTTTGTTTATCAGCAGAAGGTGAAGTTTCAATTGAGATGGAAAAAATCTTAAATGCTATGCCTGATGCACAAGGTATTCAAGCAGATAAAGTATTAGAAATTAACGTTAACCATGACGTATTTAAAGCATTAACTCGTGCACATGAAACAGATAAAGAAAAATTCAATTTATATACTGAACTGCTATACAGCCAAGCATTATTAATTGAAGGCTTATCTGTTGAAGATCCAGTAGAGCTAAGTAACAATATTTGTAAAGTTATGCAATAGCATTTTAGTAAACAAGCCCCAAACGCTTTTGCGTCTAGGGCTTGTTTGTTTTTTATGTCGTACTTGATTACATCATGCAGGTCAATACTGTCGCTAGTCAGTTAGTTATTTTTATTGTAAATAACTTCAGCATGCATCAACTTTCTCTCAAAAGGTGAATGGAGATTATGTATACGCCATATCATTTGGTCTACTGCACGCTTTCCTAATTCCTCCTTCAGTACATGAACTGTTGCATAAAGTGGTAGGTCAGGTTCAGTAAAATCAAAGCCAGTTAGTAAATAATCTTTGTTAATCACATACCCTAACTCATCTAATGCTTCCCTTGTGTAGTAAGCATATAAATCATTTGCACAAACGAACACTTGAGGTAGCTGCTTATAACTAAACAGCTCCTTTACAACAGCTTTCAGATGATTGTCAAAATATATCAGCTCATCAATTTGGTTATGTTCAATTTGTGCTTCGTCTAGAGCATTTTTAAATGTAAGCCAGCGCTCATAAAAGCTATGTGCTTCTTTTATTTGTCCAATAAACTGATAATGGTTGTAGCCCTTTTCGATTAAATCCTTCATTAATGTAGATATAGCAGTGTAGTTATCAATGAAAATAGTGTCACATAAAATAGAGGAATCCAAATGGTCTACCATGATCATTGGAATATTTATTTGTTTTAAATCGAGAAGTGTTTGATTTGAAACATTACCAATAACAATCGCCCCTTGTATTGCATCAGGATTAAGTAATGTGAAAATTGAATCGTGTGCAGGCTCAGTTAATGTTAATATATTTATTTTAAGCTCATTAAGGCGATGAGATACCCCATTAAAAATTGGTCCCCAATATATTGAATCCTTATCCTGATATTTTACATTTGGAAATAAAACTAAAATAGTTTGAATCGTTTCATTGATAATAAGGTTTTCACGATTATTTGTAATTGATGGTAACGACTTTGTCTGATATCCCATCTTCATCGCAGTATTAACAATCAATGCTCTCGTTTCCTCACTCACGCCTGATTTTCCTGATAAGGCTCGAGAAACTGCATACTTTGACATATTTACAGCATCGGCGATTTGTTGTACAGTAACTTTCTTCTTCATTTACTCACCACACTAACATTATTATCGTTTTGTTATCTTATTGTTATCATAAACATATCATTAAATGTTATGTATGACAATATGAGACTATACTTAATAACAATAGAAAACGAATGGACAACAATGAATGTAAATAGATATTGTTGACCATTTTGTTATTAAAATGCTAGAATTTGTTATGATGAGGCTGTTGCAATATAAATAACAAAAATAACAAAAATAACAATGTTATGTTAATATTTCTCAAAGCGTGATGTCGTTAGCGGGTTTACCAAGATATCAGGATAAGTAAAATCAGTCAAATTAAATGATTTGGGGGCTTACACATGAAACATTCGTGGATGGTTGAAGAGTGGACATTTAAACAGGCAAATAAGCTAGAGTGGCTACCTGCTGTCGTTCCAGGTTGTGTACACACTGATTTATTAAGAAATAATCACATTCCTGATCCATTCTTTGGTACAAACGAGCACGATTTACAATGGATTGATAAACAGGATTGGGAGTATAAATCAATTTTTACTGTCCCTAAATATTTACTTGATGAGCAAGTGCAGGAATTCATATTTCACGGGCTTGATACATATGCTGATGTCTACTTAAACGGGGAATTAATATTATGTGCTAATAATATGTTTAGAAGCTGGACTGTAAATGTTACAGGAAAGCTTCTAACAAAGGAAAATGAGCTTAAGATTTATTTCCGCTCACCTGTTAATGAGGATTTACCAAAATTAGATGCACTTGGCTATCCTTTGCCAGCTACTAATGACCAATCTGAGCTAGGTGGCTTAGGGGATAAGAAGATTAGTGTTTTTGCAAGAAAAGCTCCTTATCATTATGGATGGGATTGGGGTCCACGATTTGTAACTAGTGGGATTTGGCGTCCAATTGAGCTTGTTGCTTGGTCTGGCGTAGCTATAAGAGATGTATATATTAATCAATTAAAGGTTTCAGAGCATGTAGCTATATTACAAGCTGAGATTGAAATTGAAAGCATGATAGATGGCGAGGTTATGCTATCTGTACAAACTGACGATTTAGCATGGGAAAGCAATGAGCAGCTAGTAAAAGGCTCGACTACACTTAGGCTACCGTTAACCATTCAAAAGCCTAAGTTATGGTGGTCGCGTGGGCTTGGTGAGCAGCATTGTTATACATTTAATATTGAAGCAGCAATAGAAGATAAATATAGTGATAGTTATAAGCAAAAAACAGGCATACGTACGATTAAACTAATAAGAGAAATGGATC